>Ga0307515_10001309_pt1 | contig 56564 bp, 62 predicted proteins | sample 17_EM_MG_FD_194513 | JGI IMG/M metagenome (GOLD analysis project Ga0307515, IMG submission 194513) | Populus trichocarpa ectomycorrhiza microbial communities from riparian zone in the Pacific Northwest, United States - 17_EM | ecosystem: Host-associated > Plants > Roots > Unclassified | place...
CAGCGATCTCGGGCACATCTTCTCCGAATTCCTCCCGGACACCTTCAAGACTGAAACCGGGCTCGACATCGCCATTGCCTATGCCGGCTTCGACGTTGGTCTGAAAAGCGAACTGATCACCGATCTCGGCACGGCTGTTGCACTCAGCGATGCGTCGCTGCGCAACTGGGCCCCGGATTTCACGCTCAGCTGCGACAGCCCGGTCATCATTACCCTGATGGAAACGCTGCTCGGTGCGCCGCCCTCCTCGATCGAGGAGCCGAAGCCCCGGACGCTTTCGGCCATCGAACTCGACGTCGCGACGATGATCTTCGAGAAGTTCGCAGAAGTCCTGCGGTCTGCGGTCAACGCCCAAGGCGGGTTCGAGCCGCTGGTCGGCCGCCCCTACAATGCAAGCGACCGTCCTGCCCCGGATCCGGATGTCGAGGACTGTTACGCCGCCTGCCTCAACGTGACGGTTGGCCTCGGGCCTGTGCTTTCGACATTCTCGGTGATCGTGCCGCAGAAGACGCTTCTGAAGACAACCGTCGTCTTCCCGAAGGGCGTCGGACACAACAAGAAGGCAAAGTCGGACTGGAACGAGCATCTCGAGCATCAGGTGCGCCGCTCGGCGGTGACGCTTGAGGCCCGGATCAAGCTCGAAAGCCTGACGCTCGACACGATCAGCCGCCTGCAGCCGGGCGACGTCATTCCGTTTCACGACGCCCAGGATGTTCGCGTCGAGGTCAATGCCAATGGCAGGGAACTGTACATCTGCGAGTTCGGACGCTCCGGCGCGAAATACACTGTGCGCATAAAAGACACACACGGCTCCGAGAACGACATTCTTCACCACATCATGGGTTAAAAGAACCGCGACCTGGCCGGCAGTATGGTTGGGGCAAGTTTCAACTGGAATAATTCAAACATGGCTACCAAAAAAGCACCCATTGACGAACAGGCGATTCTTGGCGTCGGCGATGACGAACTCGATCAAGCGATCGACGATCTGCGCGGCGTATTGAAAAGCGATACGGCAGGCAGCCTGCCCGGCTCCGATTTCGGCATGGATTTCGGTGCGACCGAAACCTCCGACCTGACGTCGGATTTCGGCAGCGCATTCGAGGATACGGCGAGCAGCCTGGATAGCTTCGGCGGCGATTTCGGAGCGACCAGCTTCGGCGAAGACACCACAGCCGACACGGCGTTCGGCGGAAGCGATTTCGGTGGTTCATCCTTCGATGCCGGTTCCGCATCGGCAGAGCCCGGCAGCAGCCTGACTTCCAATCTCGATCTGATCATGGACATTCCGATTGATGTCCAGATCGTTCTCGGCTCAAGCCGCATGCAGGTCTCCAGCCTGATGAACCTGACCGAAGGTGCGACGATTGCGCTGGATCGCAAGATCGGCGAAGCGGTCGACATCGTCGTCAACGGCCGTTTGATCGGCCGCGGCGAAATCACGGTTCTTGAAAACGACGAAACGCGTTTCGGTGTGAAGCTCATCGAAATCAAGGGTACCAGTAAAGTTTAAAGCCCGGTCTCGGGCCAAGGGGATAGATCCATGATGGATTTCGACAACTTCGCGGCGCAGGCGCCGACAAGCCCTCTCAGCCAGATCGACAAGGCTGCAGCGGTCCTTCTTGCCATGGGCAAACCCATCGCCGGAAAATTGTTGAAGTTCTTCACCCAGAGCGAACTGCAGGCGATCATTGCCTCGGCCCAGTCGCTCCGCTCGATCCCGCCGCACGAGCTGGAAATTCTGGTCAACGAGTTCGAGGACCTGTTTACCGAGGGTGCGGGCCTCATGGACAATGCGAAGGCCATTGAAGGCATCCTCGAGGAAGGCCTGTCTCCGGACGAGGTCGACGGCCTTCTGGGACGGCGCACCACCTTCCAGTCCTACGAGGCCAATATCTGGGACCGCCTGCAGGATTCAGACCCGGTCTTCGTCGCCCAGTATCTCGGCAAGGAACATCCGCAGACCATCGCCTACGTGCTGTCGATGATGCCCTCGACCTTCGGTGCCAAGGTGCTACTGCAACTTCCGGAGGCCGGCCGCGCCGACATCATCAACCGCGCCGTCAACATGAAGACTGTCAGCCCCAAGGCCGCGACGATTATCGAGACGCGCGTTTTCGAGATGATGCGCGAACTGGATGCAGACCGGAATTCCACCGGATCGATCAAGATCGCCGAAGTCATGAACGAACTGGAAAAGACCCAGGTCGACAGCCTGCTCGCCTCGCTCGAAAGCCTGAACACCGATGCCGTCAAGAAGGTCCGGCCGAAGATTTTCCTTTTCGACGACATCCTCGCCATGCCGCAGCGCAGCCGCGTACAGCTGTTCAACGACGTTTCGGGCGATATCATCACCATGGCGTTGCGCGGCTCCAGCATGGAACTGCGTGAATCGGTCCTGGCATCGCTTGGCGCCCGCCAGCGCCGCATGATCGAATCCGACCTCTCGGCCGGCGATGCGGGCATCAACCCGCGCGACATCGCCATCGCTCGTCGCTCGATCACGCAGGAAGCAATCCGCCTTGCCGCCAGCGGCCAGATCGAGCTGAAGGAAAAGGCGCAAGCGGCAGCCTGACGCCAGCGCCGCTCCCCTCGACCCAGCCAATCGACCAGAATGCGCGCCAGCTTTAGCCCGGCGCGCATTTTGCGTTTGCCGAACAGACATTCATCCGGCCCCGCGGTTTCTGTGAAGCCAGCGTGTTTAAGAGGTCGGGCCTCTTGCATGCGGCCGACGCCAGGATCACAACAGGCGGTCGCGCAAAGGCTGCGGCCGCAGCACGAGGGCGCGTCGATCCGATGTCTGAAGACCAGGACAAAGACAGTAAAACCGAACTGCCGTCGGAGAAAAAGCTTTCCGATGCCGCCGAGAAGGGCAACGTGCCATTCTCGCGCGAAGTGACAATGTTCGCCTCGACCATCGCCATCTACATCTTCTTCGTGTTTTTCCTGCCGACGGGCTTCACCACCGTCGCCGAGGCGCTCAAGGACATTTTCGAACAGCCGGAAGCCTGGCGCATCGAGACATCCACGGATGTCGTCGCATTGGTCACCCACATATTCTGGTCGACCAGCGGACTGATGATACCGATCTTTGCCCTGCTCGTCATCTTCGGCCTCGGCTCATCCGTCCTGCAGAACCTGCCTTCTCCCGTGCTCGACCGGATTGCACCGAAAATCAGCCGGATTTCGCCGATGGGCGGCCTGAAGCGGATCTACGGTGTTCAGGGTCTTGTCGAGTTCGGCAAGTCGCTGTTCAAGATCATCATCGTCTCGATCATTATCGTCATGGTGCTGAAGAACGACTACTACAGCTCCCTCGAATCGATGTTTTCGGATCCGCTGACGATCTTTGCAACCCTGTCCGACGATCTCAACCAGATCATGATCGTCATTCTTTTCGCCACAGCGACGATCGCCGGCGTCGATTTCTTCTGGACCAGACACCACTGGTACACCGAACTGCGCATGACCAAGCAGGAGGTGAAGGAGGAACTGAAACAATCGCAGGGTGACCCCATCATCAAGGCACGCCTGCGTTCGATCGCAAGGGACCGTGCCCGCCGGCGGATGATTTCCTCCGTTCCCCGCGCAACACTGGTGATCGCCAACCCGACCCACTTTGCGGTTGCCTTGCGTTATGTGAAGGAGGAAGGCGACGCGCCGGTGGTCGTGGCCAAGGGACAGGATCTCGTGGCACTGAAAATTCGTGAGCTAGCTGAAAAAAACGGCATTCCGGTTTTTGAGGATCCGCCCCTCGCACGCTCAATGTTTGCGCAAGTCTCGGTGGATAGTGTGATTCCACCGGTCTTCTACAAGGCAGTCGCCGAACTGATTCACCGGGTTTATGCAACGCAGCCGAAACGGATGACGTAAGTCGATGAAAAAATGCCAGTATTCCGAACAGCGCGAGAAAATTGTAGCCGAAGCCATCCGTCCGGTCGCCACGGAATTGCGCCTGATCGACGCGGCAGATTTCATCGCGCTGCTGCGCTTTGAATCCCACGGCAGCCTGGCCGATCTCGTTTCGTCGGCCGCAGAGCTGTATTTCCTGCCGGGCACGGTGAATTTCGGCATCGGCGGCAACTACAATCTCGATTGGGATACCCAGCCTGAAATCGTCCTTGATCTTGAACTGAAGCCGGACGGTGTCACCGTCTATGCCCAGCTGGCACTTGGCAAGGACAAGGCCGGCGTGGAAATCAACCATATCGCCTTCCAGAGCCCGTCCAGCGATCCGGACGAGAACACCGCATTTCTCGCCAAAAGCCTGAATGCAGCGAAGTTCGTCACGTCCTATCCAACGGCAATGGCAGGCTGAACGCCCTGCATCAGCGCCGAGTTGTCCGTACCAAAGATCAGAACCAGGAAACAGAGACGGTATTCAGCTGATATAGCCAAGGCGGATTGCCTTGGCGATCGCCTGGATACGGTTGACGGAATCGAGCTTCGTCGTCGCCACGCCGAGATAGGCATTCACGGTATGAACGGAAAGACCCATTTTCTCGGCGATCTCTTCGCTGATGTAGCCATCCCCGGCCATCTGCAGGCAGGCAATTTCGCGATCGCTCAAGGATTCGGACGGCAGCACGCGCCGCTCGTCGGAGCCGAGGATATCGATCATGATCTGGCAGCAGCGCCCATGCAGGTCGATGATCATCGCGCTGCTGAGGTCGATATAGCTGCCCATGAAGATGACATAGCCATTGCCCTGGGCGCCGAGACGAACCGGAAAGGCGATGCCGGAGAATGGCAGCAAGCGGCCCTTCAGCCGATGTGTGAAGCGCGAGAAATCCGATGTTTCGGCCGCCTGGTGTTCACCGGTTCCATTCCAGAGCAGCGGCAGAAGCGACGTATCGAGATGCTCGAGCATCTGGTCGCTGTAGAACGAGGTCAGATCATGAGCGGTGAGCTCCGATTCCGTTCCCCAGTTGTCGAGCACGCAGGTGAGCTTGCGCGACGCCGGAAGGCCGCTGCCGTTCAGGCGCAGCACGGCAAAGTGCTTGGCGTTGATCTGCTTCTGCATGGCCTGCAGGCGGGCCACAAGCGTGGATGCCCGCGACACCTTCACCTGGCGTCCTGCCTTGCCGTCTTCAAAGGCGCGTGTGCTTGGCGGCAGGATATAGGTCATGATCGTCGCTCCTAGACCAGATTGTTTCGAACAGCGTAGGCAATGGCCTCGGAGCGGGTCTTCGTGGCTGTCTTGCGCATGACACTGGTGATGTAATTGTTGATCGTGTTGCGCGAGATGCCGAGGATCATGGCGATTTCGTCGCTCGTCTTGCCTTCGGCGATCCAGAACAGACATTCGAGTTCGCGCTCGGTCAGTTCGAAATCGCGGTCGCTGCGGACGCTGCGCTCATTGGCGAAGCTGGCGAAATAGGCCGTCAACAGCCCGACATCGCGGACGCTTTCCTGCGACAGGATGACGTCCTGGGGGAACAGCAGCATCAGCGACAGGCGGACGCGACCGACATTGAAGGTGATGGAGCAGTATTCGCGGCTGATGCCACGGCTGATATCGACATCATCAGGCAGCGACATGAAGCTGGGCTGCAGCACCGAAAGGCACTTCTCCAGCTCGTTCGTCTTCGAGTGCAGGCCGGACATGACCTTGGCCAGTCTCTTGACAACATCGAACGGCCAATCCGAGCAGATGACGAAATCGAGACCCTCGTCCTGCGACAGGTCGTAGCGGGCGAGAAGATAATGCGTGGCTCCGACATATTCGGTCAGGGCAGCGAGCCCCCTGCCAAGGTTCCCGCGTTCGGCGAATTCGCCAAGCCTGCGGATCAGCTGCTCCCGCGTCGATACCCGGCCAACAGCACGCACCGTCCCCGTCGACCCCGCCCAGGTCGCACTTTCAGCTTGCAGAACATCCATAATCTTGCCCCTCGTTATGGACTCGCCCGTCCTGCTCGAAGCGCCTTCGCTGCCGCCGCCGACAGCTTTTTTTCCGGGAATTCCACCACCCGGAACAGACGCAAATCAGTACGCGAATCACTACATAAAATGTACATCGGCCCCTGCGAAAAACTACTGCTATCTTCTCGGGATTTACTTTTGGAAATATCCATGAAACGATTCGAGACACTTTTAAGAAGGCGTCCGCCAGAACATAGCCTAGACTTTGGGAATTTCTTCAAATATATGATTTTATTAATTATTTATTAACTCTTCCTCGAATTCGGGACGGCTCGTCGTTGGCTTTTGATGACAAAAATGCCGAATTTCGAGAAATTTTGGGTCAAAAAACGAATCCGGAAGGAGTTCGCAATGACCCTTCGGACTCCAATTTTCTTATTTGAATTTTCCGCTGTTGCGAAATTGCACCAACTACCGGGCCAGTTGAAATACCCTTGAATCCGCCAGTTTAAAGTTTAACGCTAAATTATTGCTGAAGTAATATTCGAACTATATTGAGTCTCGGAATCATCGTCTGTTTTTGACAGAGTCTTGCGAAATTTTCCGGAAACAAAAGCGCCTCGAAAGGGCGCGAATTTAACATTTTGTTAAATATAACGAATCGCGCCGGTGAAATTGCCGCGCCGACGATTCCGGATGATTCTTGTCACAGTCGCCACGGGACTCAGGAATACAGCGAAAGAGGGCCGGCTTATCTCGCCAGGCCAGTTGATCTCGCCAGGACTGCGCCGGTGAGCCAGCCTTGGCGACCCGGATGCGCCGGGCAATCATGCCAGACAAAAAAAGTCCCGCCGAAAGCGGGACCTTGAAGGATTGCAAACCGACTGGACCAGGTCTGGCCATTTATCAGGCAGCGCGCTCGGCGGCCCATTTGCGAAGGATTTTGGCGGTCCGCTCTTCGCTGATCTCCACCATGCGTGCCAGGCGCCGCTCGGGGCCTTCCTTGACGCGTCGGTTGAAGCCGCCATCGCTTTCGCTGTCGTCGCCAAGGCTGAGCAGATCGTCCGTGCTGTCGAAGCCGAAATCCGAACCGAAGCCTTCCATGAGCGCTCCACCGGTCGCGCCCGGCGATGGCGAGAAGTCCGGAAGTTCGAGGCCGGCGCCATCGGCGTCGGCAAGCGCGGTGCTACCGCCACCCAAGCCCACGGAGCGGGCCAGAGGCCGCAGACCCATCCAGACGACCAGGAAGGCGACCACGACGAAGGCAAGCGCATTGATGATCCCGCCGACATTTCGGGTCAGCGTTTCCATGATGCCAGGCCCGGCGATCGCTTCATCAAGAAGTTCGGTGTTGACGAAGTCCATGGCCGTCAGCGTGATCATGTCACCCCGCGCCGGGTCGAGCCCGACGGCGGAAGCAACGATCTTCTGCATTTCGGCAATATAAGCGTCGATTTTCGCCTGGTCGGCATTTTCTCCGACCATGGCTGCGATACGGCCGCGGTTGACGACCACGGCGACCGAGAGCTTTTCGAGCGTGTAGCTGCTCTTCACGGTGGCAACGGTCTTCGAGTTGATCTCGTAGTTGGTCTGCTCTTCCTTCTTTTCCGTCTGGTCGTTCGACTGAGGACCGCCCGTACCGCCGGTCGGTGCTGCCTGCGGCACGTTCTGCTGAACGGTCGCGGCATTGTCCGCCTGCTGCTGGCTCGACTTCTGCTCTTCCTTGGTCACGCGGGTCGAGCGTTCGACACGCGATTCAGGATCGAAAACCGTTTCCTGGATCTGCTGGGTATCGGTGTTGAGCTGCGCCGTGACGCTGGACCGGAAGTTGTCCATGCCGAGGAAGGGAGCAAGCGCCTTGTCGATGTTGCTCTCGATTTCCTTCTGGACGTTCTGGATGATGTTGAGCGACTGGTTCATGGCGCTGCTGGCCGGATCGTCGCCTGAGGCAAGGAGCTGCCCGGACGAATCGAGGATGGTCACGTCATCGACGTTGAGGCCGGGAACAGAGGACGCGACGAGATGGCGGATCGAGGCCGCAGCATTGCGGCCGACACTGGCGCTCGCCCGGATCATCACCGATGCCGTCGGTGTCTGCTCTGCCTTGCGGAAAGAGCCGCGGTCCGCCATGACGATGTGGACGCGGGCGGCCTGGATTCCGGAGATCTGCTGGATGGTTCGGCCGATTTCGCCTTCCAGGGCCCGAACGCGCGTCACCTCCTGCATGAAGGAGGTGAGACCGAGGGAACCGACATTGTCGAAGAGTTCATAGCCGGCATTGGCACTGTTGGGCAGGCCGCGCTCGGCAAGATAGAGCCGGGCCTTGCCGGTCATGCCGACCGGGACCTGCAGACTGCTGCCATCGGCGCCGACATCGAAATCGATATTGGCCTCCGCCAGCGCCACGCTGATCTGGTTGAGATCGCCGCTTTCAAGGCCGACATAGAGGGTCTCGAAGGCAGGCTTGTTCACATAGATGCCGGCGCCGAGAACGATCCCGACCGCGATGACCCCGGCAGAAATGAGGGCAATGAGCTTGCCCTGCCCGAGACTGGTCAAATTTTTCATGACCGTCGAAAGTTGATCCAACAGATTCATTCTGTTTCCGCACCCAGTGGCGCATATTTCAGTCGAGTAACATCACTCGAGCGAACAATCATGCGCAGATCCAAACATTCGGGCTTGCTGGATAATGATTTGGCGCAGTCGGCCTAATGCAAATCACGCGCAAATCTACCAGCCCCGATCAGGACACTAGAAGACGAAACTTGCGCGAACTTGTCTTGGACACTGGTTTTCGACGGCGATGCAAAAAACGAGGCGAGATCGGCGGCTTCCGAGCGACCGCGCCGTCGGCTGTCGGGGGCATGCTGCGCCGGAAACGAAACCGGCCGCCATAAGGCAGCCGGACAGAGCAAAACCTGGAAAACAGGATTGCCTAGAATGCCTCGAAGTCGCCTGCGGCTTCCGTCAGGGGCTGGGAATGGCCATGGCGCAGCATTCCGTTGCCGAGCGACTTCTGCATATCGGCAAGTTTCACAAGATTGAGTGCCGTCGTGACATCGACCATCCAGGACAGCGGGATCGCCGCCGTGACCGTATCGATGAACTCGGCGAGGCCCCGTGTTTTCTGGACGGCCAGATCGATGCCCTGCAGCAACTTCATGCGGTCGGCGCTGTCAAGGATCGCCTCGCCATGGATGTCGCTCAGCATCGGCTCGATCCGCTCGATGAGATAGGCCACGTCGTAGAGTTCCGAAACGATGCGCATCATCACTTCCGGAAGCGCTTCGTCAACGTGAGGCATGTGGCTCTTCAGTTCGGTCTGCATTACTCTTCCTCACGCTGATAACAAACTACCGTCCGGGTCTTTCCGCTTCAGACGGCCTGCCTTCGAACTCCTGTCGGTTCCTTCGGCCCTGCGCCGCGCCGGAGCGCGGCACCGTCAGGCCTAGAAGAACTCGATCGTATTTTCGACGGGCCTCGATACGGGAGCCGGTCGCTGCTCGAGTGCGACCGTCTTCTGCGTTTCGACACCGGTCAGCGCATACTGGCGCGCCCGACCGCTGAGCGGCCAGTATTCCAGTTTGCGCCCGTGTTCTCCGCCGGTGCTTTCGCCGACGACCTGGATGCCTTCGTCCATCAGGAACTGGCGCGCGAACATGGCATTCTGTTCGCCGACATTGGAAAACCGCGCAATCGTCTTTGCGCCGCCGAATATCTTGGCTTCCAGCCTTTCTCGACGCGCTCCCTTCTTCAGGAGGCCGTTGATCAGCAGTTCCATCAGATGAACGCCATAGCGTGTTGCATCGCCACCGGAGGCCATCGCTTCCGCCGAACCCGGCAGAAGAAAGTGGTTCATGCCCCCGACACCCGCGACCGGATCGCGCATGCACGCGGACACGCAGGAGCCCAAGATGGTCGAGAGCACCACATCCGGATCACTGACCACTTTGAATTCACCCTGAATGACGTGCAGGCGTTTGACCGCGGCCTCTTGGATCATTTCAGCGCCCCAAACACAGCCTCGATCGCTGCCTTCATCTTTTCGATGGTAAACGGCTTGGCGAGAACGTTGTTCGCGCCGAGCGCTGCGGCCTTGGTGACCAGTGCTCGGTCGCCCTGAGCCGTCAGCATGATGAACGCGGCCTTCTTCGTTGCCGGATTGTTGCGAACGGCGGCCAGAAGGCCGAGCCCGTCCATCTTCGGCATGTTGAAGTCGGAGATCACCAGGTGGTGCGGCTGGGCGGCCATGATCTTGGCCCCCTGCTCGCCGTCGCCGGCAACCGTGATCTGCTTGAAACCGAGCTGCTGCAAGGCATCGCCCAAAAGCAGGCGGCTCGTTACCTGATCATCAACGATCAGAACCTTGATTTTTTCCGCTAGGGACATTTATTCGCTTCCTTCTCTTCGGGCGGCGGCGCTTTTCAATACTTCTTCCCCGATTGAGTTGAGGGGTAGTTGTGTTTCGACGGCGCCCAGTTCATGGGCAACCCTCGGCATTCCATACACCACGCAGGTTTTTTCATTCTGACCGAATGTTCGAGCGCCCGCGTGACGCATTTTCAGGAGACCGGATGCGCCGTCACGGCCCATTCCGGTCAGGATCACACCGATCGCATTGCGACCGGCGAGTTCGGCAACAGAGTCGAACAGGACATCGACCGAAGGCCGGTGTCCGTTGACGGGTTCACGGTCCAGCAGGCGGCAGGACGGTGACGTGGTATTGACAACCTGCAGATGGCGTTCGCCACCAGGCGCAAGGTAAACTTTGCCGATCTCAAGGCGCGCGCCATCGGTCGCCTCCTGAACCGTCGGTGCACAAAGGCGATTGAGGCGTTCCGCAAAGCTCTTGGTGAACGTGTGCGGCATGTGCTGTGTGATCACCGTCGGCGGGCAATTCGCCGGGAACTTCTGCAACACGGCAATCAACGCCTCGACGCCGCCGGTAGAAGCGCCGATCGCGATGATCTTGCGGCCGACACGGTAGTCTACCGCAGCATTGACATTGGCAGCATTTGGCGCCGCGACCTTGTTTCCGGTGATGATGAACTTGCGCTGCGAGCGCGCGGCGGCCTTCACCTTTTCGGCAAGGTCGCTGAACGGACGCGGATCGCCCTGCAGAGGCTTTCCGACGCAATCGAAGGCACCGATTTCAAGCGCCGAGATCGTCGCCTCCGCACCTTTGTGCGTCAGCGTCGACACCATGATCACCGGCATCGGACGAAGCCGCATGATCTTGTCCAGGAACTCAAGGCCGTTCATGTTCGGCATTTCGATATCGAGTGTGATGACGTCCGGATCCAGTTCCTTGATGGCCTGGCGCGCCTGCATGGCGTCGGCCGCCTGGCCAACGACATTGACGTCCGGGTCGGCGTTCAGGATAGCGGTGATCAGTCCGCGCATGGTTGCGCTGTCGTCGACGACGAGAACGCGTGCTTGCTTTGTCATGAGCGTCCCCCCTGTGCTTTACCGTTCAAACGGTATGTTGTGATGCCGATATTGTCGAAGACTGCTTTCGCATCGCCTGAGACCCGCTCGGAATGGCCAATATAGAGATGCCCCTTCGGGTTCAGCATTCCGGCAAAACGCGACCAAATCTTCATCTGCGTCGGCTCGTCGAAATAGATGACGACGTTGCGGCAGAAAATCACGTCGAACTGTCCCTTGAACGGCCATTGTGCCATCAGGTTCAGTTCGTTGAAGGTTATCAGCCGCTTGACACGGTCATCGACCTGCCATTTCTGGCGGCCACCGACTTCGACCTCCGAAAACCACTGCTTGCGCATCGCGGGATTGACGGTTTCCAGCGACGTCGTGTCATAGGCGCCTGCCTTGGCAAGCGCCAGGATCTTCGGATCGATGTCGGTCGCCAGGATGCGGAAATCGAGATCGGCCACGTTCGGCATCATCGACAGAACGGTCAGCGCGATCGAATAGGGCTCCTGCCCATCCGAGCATGCAGCCGACCAGATGCGCACGCGCCCTCCGTTCTTGGCACGCGCCAGAAGTTCGGGCAGGACATCCGACTTGAGATGCTCGAAATGGTGGTTCTCGCGGAAGAACCGCGTGAAGTTGGTGGTCAGATGCGACAGCATGTCCCGGCGCGCCGCCGCCCCTGCCGGCGACGAGACCAGCGAGCAATACTCCCGAAACCCCTTCAGTCCCAGCGTACGGATATGCTTGGAAAGACGCGAATAGACGAGCGAGGCCTTGGACTCGTTGAGATAGATCCCGGCATCCGCATAGATCATGGCAGCAACCTCCATGAGGTCGCGGCGCGTCAGCGGATATTCGCCGCTCGCCAGACACTCGTCCGGGGATAGTTTGCTGTCAAAGGCTGGCATGCTCATGCGGCTTCACTTTCGGAATGAGGAAAGACAGCTTCCAGTTCGATGAGGCAGATCATCCGCCCCTCGATCGCCAGGATGCCGCGTGCAAAGGTTCTTTCGAATTCCGACGATACATCCGGTGTCGGCTGAATGTTTTCGTCCTTGATCGTCAGGATATCGGACACCGCCTCGACCAGAAGCCCGACCACCCTGTTGCGGGCCTGCGTGACGATGATGACATGCCGCACCGTCGGTTCTGCCGGCTTCATGCCGAGACGGGCCGACATGTCGATGATCGGCAGAACGGCGCCACGAAGATTGAGCACGCCCAACACGTAGGAGGGGGCGTGCGGCAACGGTGTGACCGGCGTCCAGCCGCGGATTTCACGGACCGACATGACGTTGACGCAGAATTCCTGGTCACCGATGCGAAAAGCGATGAGCTCCCGGCCGCCATGAGTCAGATTTTGTGCGAGATACGTCATCGTCTTTATCCAGCCGCGGCAAGCGAGGCTTCGTGTTGCAGGGACTGGCCGCGCGACGCCGATACGACGGAGTCTACGTCCAGGATGAGAGCAACGCGCCCGTCACCGAGAATGGTGGCGGCGGCAATGCCGGGCACGTGCGTGTAATTGGCCTCCAGGCTCTTGATGACGACCTGACGCTGTCCCTGGATGGCATCGACCATCAGGGCGCGCTGGCCGCCGCCTTCCGATTCCACCAGAAGGGCCACGCCTTCGACCGGATTGGCCTGGGTCGAACGGAAATTCAGGATCCGGCCGACATCGACGAGCGGGCAGAAGGAATTGCGGATCGAGATCAGGCGCTGTGTGGCACCGAACGAATGGATCGCGGCGGCTTCCGGCTGCAAGGTTTCAACAATGGCGGTCAACGGAACCACCAGCGTCTGACCGGCGACTGTTACGACCATGCCGTCGAGGACGGCGAGCGTCAGCGGCAGGCTCATGGTGAAGGTCGAACCGTGACCGGGCTTGGAGGAGATGTTGATACGACCGCCAAGCGCCTGGATTGAACGCTTGACCACATCCATGCCGACGCCGCGGCCGGAAAGGTCGGAAACCTTGTCGGCAGTGGAGAAGCCGGCGTGGAAAATAAGGTTGTCGATTTCCTCGTCCGAAAGATTGGCATCCGCGGTGATCAGGTCGTTGTCGATCGCCTTCTGGCGGACCTTTTCGCGGTTGATGCCGGCGCCGTCGTCGGAGAGTTCGATGACGATGCGGCCGGACCGGTGCTTGGCGGTGAGCTTGACCGTGCCTTCGGCGCTCTTGCCGGCAGCAAGACGCTTTTCGGGCGTTTCGAGACCATGGTCGACCGCGTTGCGGATCATGTGCGTCAGCGGTTCGGCCAGTTTGTCGATGACCGTCTTGTCGACTTCCGTGTTTTCACCCTCGGTCACCAGACGAACCGACTTGCCGGTGATGTCGGCGATTTCGCGAACCGTTCGGGCCATGCGCTGGAAGACCGGCTTGACCGGCTGCGCACGGATGGCCATGACCGAGTCCTGGATTTCCCGGGTCAGTTGCTGCAGTTCCTCAAGGCCCATGTTGATGGACGAGGTGCCGTTGGCGTCGTTCTCTATGACGCTCTGGGAAAGCATTGCCTGGTTGATGACCAGTTCGCCGACGAGGTTGATCAGCCGGTCGACGCGATCGAGATCGACGCGGATCGTCGGAGCGGCGGCCGAAGCACCCTGCTGGGCATTGTTCTGAGCGGCGGCAGCGGCAGCGCTCTTGGCATTTTCGCTGGCGGCGCGAGACGCGTTGCCGGCCATCTGAAGTACATTGCTGGCCGTTTCGGCGGCAGCGACGGCTTCGTCGCGCTGGGCCGCTGCCAGATTGTCATCTTCTTCTGCCATGCCGACGGTGGCGTCCGCCCCATCGTCCAGAGCCGATAGATCGAAGGGAACAGGCTGCATGGGCAGGTCGCTTTCGACAACTGTGCTCCCGCCTCCGGCTTTAGACACTTCCAGATCGCAATCCCACTCGGCAAATTCGAAGACCGAGCGAACAGCGTCTTCACCCTTGTCGGTCTTGATCGAGACTTTCCACCAGAAATAGGCCGCTTCCGGATCAAGCTCGTCGAGTGGCGGCAGGCTGCTCATATCGCAATGAATGCTCATCTCGCCGAGACGCGAGAGATCGCGCAGGAGAAGGGCCGCCTCGTTACCCTTGGTGTAGAGATCGGACTTCGGCTTGAAGACAACGTCGTAGGTCGGCAACTCGGCCGCTTCGGGCTCGTCGCCGCCAAAATCGTCGAAGGAGAAGGCAACAGGCATAAAGCCCTGGTCATTGGCCGCCGGAGCAGCAGCAGGAGCCGCCGCAACCGGAGCAGCCGGCTTGGGCTTTGCAACGGCAGCCGCAGCGGGCGCAGCCGATGCCGTCGGCATTGGCGTACCATTGGCCAGCGCTTCCAGTTCGCGGATCAGCTGCTTGGAGCGCGCCTGGTCGACGCTGCCGCCATCCCGGGCGACATTGGTCAGGTCGGCCAGAACGTCGGCCGACTTCAGCATGACTTTCAGGACTTCCTGGTTCGGTTCCAGCTTGTTGGAACGAACGCAATCAAGTGTCGTCTCAAACACATGGGCGAAGGAGACAAGATCATCAAGGCCGAAGGCGCCGGCACCACCCTTGATGGAGTGCACCGCTCGGAAAACCGCATTCACCGTTTCCGGGTCACGGTCTCCGTCGTTGAGCCTCAGGAGACCCGATTCCAGTTCGGCGAGTTGCTCCTCGCACTCCTGGAAGAAAATCTCTTTGATTTCGTTCATATCCATTGGGTGAAATCCTGGCGTTAAGCGGTTACACGCTCGATTGCATCGATCAGTTTTGTCGGATCGAACGGCTTGACGATCCAGCCGGTCGCGCCTGCCTGGCGGGCGCGGTTCTTTTTCTCTGCATCGCTTTCAGTCGTCAGGACGAGGATCGGGATGGCGCGGAACTTTTCATTCCGGCGAACACCCTCGATGAAGCCGAAACCATCGAGACGCGGCATATTGATGTCGGTGACGATGACGTCGGGATTTGCATCCTCGAGCACTTCGAGGCCTTCGATGCCGTCCTCGGCCTGGATCGTTTCGAAACCGGCATTGTTCAGCGTGACGAGAAGCATGTTGCGAATTGTGCGGCTATCGTCGACCGTCAAAACTTTTTTCTTCATTTCAAATCTCCTTTGCCATCAGATGATCGATATTGACCCCGATGAGCTGCGTCGTTTTCGTGAAAGCGTCAGACACCTTGGCAAAAGTGAAAGACTGTTTGTCCTCTTCCCAGCTCTTCGCTCCGGCCATCAGAACCTGAAGGCAGAGTGCACCGACGCGCTCGACGGCGGAGGCATCGACCACGAGACTATTGCCGCGCAATCCCATCAGCTTTCCACGCAGCGCGCTTGCCTCGTTGAGATCGAGGACCGGCGGGAGACTTAAACTTTTGTGAGCGGCCTTCTTGCTTGCCATCCCTATCTTCCTTGTCTGCCTGGGAGTAATTTGCACTGATTGTCTAAAACGGCGTCAGCCCGAGAGCGGCCACCGGCGCGCGCCGGCGGAAAGCCGGGCGATGTCTGAATGCTGTGTTTGTGGCGGCTCTGCATCTAGCGCCCCCATCCGGCAAGGCGGGCCTGCAGGCCGAAACCTTCGTCGTCGGAATCGAGCAGAACCTCTTCCGCTTCCGTACGTGACGGCAAAATCGCGACGCTTGCCTGTTGGGCGCGTGCGGCCGGAGCGGAGGCCGCGGATTGACGCTGAACGCGGAACCGGCGGATCGTCTGGCCGAGTTCGAGGATGACGGTCTGAAGATCACCGCAGTTGCCATGGGCCTCGCCGGCCTGGACCGCGCCGGAACCGATTTCGGCACCGATGCGACCAACGTCGGATGTCACCGCCTGGAGGCCGGTGACCTGTTCTGCGGTTTCCGCGGCAATGCCGGAAATCGCGGCGTTGATGCCGCGAACCTGCTCGACGATGCTTTCGATCGCATCCTGCGTACGGCCGACCATCTCGACCCCGGCCTCGACCTGCGACTTGGTGGTGCTGACCAGTTGCTTGATTTCGCGTGCCGCATCGCCTGAGCGCTGCGCAAGGGCGCGCACTTCCTGGGCGACGACAGCAAAGCCGCGGCCGCTTTCACCGGCGCGTGCTGCCTCGATGCCTGCATTCAGTGCCAGAAGATTGGTCTGGAAAGCGATCTCGTCGATCACGCCGATGATCTGGCCGATTTTCTCGGCCGACGTTTCGATGTCGGCCATGGCGGAGATGGCCTGACCGGCAACCTCGCCGCTGCGTTCTACCGACTGGCGGGTGGCTGCTGCGGTCTTTTCCGCGTCCCGTGTCTGGGCTGCATTGCTGCGCACCCGGTCCACGATGGCGCCCAGCGTCCGGGTGGTTTCGCCCAGAGCATCCGATTGGACCTGCGTCGTTTCCGACAGGCGCTGCGTGCGCGCGCCGAGCCCGGCGCTCGAGGTTTCGATGGTTGCCGTCCGCTCCGCGATCGAAAGCAGGTTGCGCTCCAGGCCATCAAGCGCACCGTCAAGCCGGCGGGCGAGCGGCTGGTAGCTTTCCGGCACATCGGTCGGCGTGCGAATGGAGAAATTGCCTTCGGACAGGCCATCAACCACAGCATCGAACACCGCGTTGGCCTCGGCTTCTCCAGCCTTGCGCTGCTCGCTCAACTGGCGCTGATGGGCATGACGCTGTTCGTTGAAACGCAACGAGACTGCGATTTCCGTATCGACGAAAACCGTGCGCACCAGTGCGGAGACGAGCTCCGTCAATTCACCCTTGCGGGACTTGCCAAGCGGTAGCATGGATTTCGGCCAGAAATCCTCGATCATCGCGCAGAGCAGGCGCTCCAGGACGACGGCATGGCCGGCGATCTGCCAGCGCGGATCAAGACCCATCTTGCTTTCGGCATCGGACAGGACCTTGACGCGCTCGGCATAGAGGCTGTCGAAACGTGCGTCGGTCAGCACGTTCCAGTGCGACGACTGCAGGTCGTGAAGACGCTCGATCTGGCGATCGCTGCTGAAGTGGCGCGCGGCCTCGGGAAATGTCTGCAGGCGCTGGAAGAGATCGCGGAGTGCCAGTTCGACCTGCGGGCCAAGCGTCTGGCGATGCCGGCGGATAACGTCGGTCTGGCCGTCATCGAGACCGGCAAAACGCAAGCGCTCAAGCAGACTGCCTGCCTGTGCCTTTCGCGATTGGTCTGTTGACGTATCCTGTCTCAACGCTGTTCCCCGGTTCAGCGCATGATCCTGAAAAGTAGATGTGCTTTTCAGACGGGATCATGCGTAAATTCCATGTCTAGCGCCGATCCTTGCATTCAAGCGGAATGCTTCCGGCGCTGCTGCACTGTCGAATTGCCCGGAAAACCCGTCCGTCCATGACGGTTGCGTCTGCGGACATGCCTCAAGTCGAGAGACTGGAGGACATGGCCCCACGCGATCTGGTTTCCCAAGTTCATTCGTGAAGATTGTCATACCGGACCAAACCCGGTTCGACTGTGCGGCATCATGCCTTGTCGGGAACATCGGAACTTTCGCATTCCGAGGTGTATGACCATGTTTATGGTTAATTCCTTGCTTGAAGGTTAACGCTTCACAGTCCGTATATGCTTTCGCTAAAATTAACCCCATCGGGCCGCATTCCCCGGCGAAAGTCAGCAATCGCGGCAAGTCCCGCCATCGAAAACAACAGGTTCTCAATGGTAAGACTTGGGAATTGAAGTTTCCCGTCCGGCACGATAATTTCTGATCTATTCTGCTTGAGGTCAGCCATGCGCAAGCATCGCGGGCCAGTGTAATGCGGCATCATGATGATGACGTAAGAAGGGAATGGACAATGATTGTTCTTGGATTGTGCGCCATGCTTATCGCCACCCTGACGCTGGCTGCCGTCTCCATGCTTCTCAACATCGAAGACGGAAGCAAGGTTGCCAACCCCCGCATTTTCTGATGCTTGCCGGTCGCTTCTACTCGGCCCGTCGAAGTTAATCGCGCGCCTCACATCGTCTTGTTCCTGAAAAACTGCAGATCATTCTTGCCCGGGTCGAACTTTGACCACTGCGGCGCGCCATGCCTGCGCATAGACGCGGTAATCCTCCGGTATCTCTCCACTGAAAGCGACTGTCTGCACTTGCGCACGCGAAGCGTCCGCGAGGCATGCGGCCCCAAGACTCGTCCCGGTGGCGCTCTGGCTGCCGGTCAGGACCTGGCGTCCCGTCGCTGCCGCTAGCATGCGCAGATAGCTGATATTGCTGGCAAAAGGCCCTTCCACGACGATATCGCCCCGTGCACCGATCAGATCGAGGCTCGTCGCCGTCATCAGCGCCAGATGAAAAGACACAACGGCGTAGCGTTCGGCCGGTGCGAGGCTGCTCTCATCGCAGGTCCAGCTTGCCTTCGATTGCGGGAACGGACCGGATCCTTCAGGAACAGACGGCAACAGCATGCAGGCGCGACGGACGATATCCATCTCATCTTCGATCGAGGCGGAGACAGCTGCGTCCGGCATCAGCATTGCAAAGGCCCGACCGCCCATGAAACGGGCCGACGGCACCGGATCCCCCAGCGCATTGACGTTGATCAGGGTGTCGCGTGCTTCATCGAGCGCGACCTTTTCAGCGCCGACGGCCATGATCACCACCCAGGTCCCGGTCGAGATAACGGCGAAAGGCGATGGCCGCGACAGCACGTGCGGCAGAAGCGAGGCGTTGGAATCATGGATGCCGCAGTAGACAGGCAATCCGGCCGGAAGACCGGCTTGCTGCGCGACGGCGGGCAGGAGGCCGCCGAGCATGTCGCTTGCCTTGCGCACCGGCGCGAACAGGCGTCGCCAGCCCCGCTCATCCACCAATGTGGAAAAATCGGCGCTATAGGGGTTCCATAAATCGGTGTGGCAGCCGAGCGAGGTCAGCTCGTTTGCGAGCACGCCGCTCAGCCGGTAGGACCAGTATTGCGCATAGGTGAGAATGGTAGCGACGTTGGCGAACGCCTGCGGGAAGGCTTGTTCCTGCCAGAATATCTGCGCACCGATATTAAGGCCCATCGGCAGACGGGCAGCCCCCGTCTCCGCAAAGGGAGGCCGGATCGCATCATACGCCTTGGCCAGCCTATCGGGGCCGGTGAACTCGTAGTCGAGCAAGGGCAGAGCGAGATTGCCGTTTTCGTCGAGGAGCACCGCCGTCGCGCCGTGGGTGGTGACCGAGATCGCGTCGATCGTCACTTCGGCATGCAAAGCACCCAGGCTTTCGACGATGAAGCGCCAGAGCTTTTCGACGTCGAAATGCGGATAGAGACCGTCCGACGTCACACCGTTCGCCGTCTTGCGAACGGCGATTTCGGTAAAGCTGTCGAGATCGACAAGGGCAACCTTGGCATTCGTCTTGCCGATATCGATGACGGCGATGGTTTTCATGCGATTACGCCATGTGGAAGACGGTGACGAGCGGTATCGCGACCGGCTCGTTGTCGGATTTTGTTTCCATGATATCAGCCATGTAGGCCCACCATTTCTGCATGACCGGGTGCGACGGCAGGTCGGCCATGCTGTGATCGTCCGTCCGCCAGAGAACGCCGAACAGGAGGTTGGTCTCCTCATCCAGGTGGATGGAATAGTCGGACACCCCGGCTGACGTCAAAAGCGCCGACAATTCAGGCCAGATGGCATCGTGCCGCGCCTTGTACTCCTCTGCCTTGCCAGGCTTGAGCCGCATGCGGAACGCGTATTTTTCCATGATTGGATCCTCAATGCGCCATGCGCCGGCGGGCGCGTGACCATAGGATCGGCAGCGCGATGACCGATATCAACAGCGCGCCGATGAAAATCGACATGACGATACCCGGGACATTCAGTAGGCCGAAGCCGAAAGTGACCATGCCCATGATGAAGGCGGCCAGCACGACGCCCGGAATTGTGCCGGAACCGCCGAGAATGCTGACGCCGCCAAGAACGACCATGGTCACGACTTCAAGCTCGACGCCGAGCGCGATCGATGGTCGCGTCGAGCCCAGCCGCGAGGTCAGGCATATGGAGGCGATGCCGGCCATCAGGCCCGTCAGCAGGAACAGGATGAACTTGACGCGGCCAACACGCACGCCGGAAAAGAGTGCTGCCGTCTGGTTGTTGCCGATGGCGTAGACGCTGCGGCCGAAATTCGTCTTGTGCAGGAGCACACCGAACACCACGGCGGAAACCGCAAACAAGGCGAGTTCGAACGAGAACACCCACCAGACATAGCCCTGGCCGAAATAAGCGAAGCTGTCCGGGTAACCCGTATAGGCCTTGTCGCCGAGGATGATGAAGGACAGGCCGCGGAACAGGCTCATCGTGCCGATGGTGACGACGATCGACGGCAGGCCGAGGCCGGTGATCAAGAGCCCATTGACCATGCCGCAGAAGAGGCCGGTGCCAAGGCCGACAAGGACCAGCACCGGCGTATCGGCGCCCATGGTTACGGCAAGTCCCATCGCTGTCGATGTGAGCGCTATGATCGAGGCCACGGACAGGTCGATCTCGCCGGAGATGATCACCAGAGCCATGGCAAAGGCGATCAGGGCTTTTTCCGTGAAGTTGAACGTCGCATCCGATAGGTTCCACGGGTCGAGGAAATAAGGTGACGCAAAGGAATTGAGCGCAAAGATCAGGATCGCCACGACAAGCAGCAGGCTTTCCCAGCTTTTCAGAACGCGGCTGCTTCTGCTGCGAAGCCGATCGGGAATGACCCGGGGTGAGAGATGCGTTTCCGCCATCAGACCGCCTCCGCTTTCTTGAGAATGACACGGCCCTTGCGCTTTTCAGTGCGGGCATTCACCGCGACGGCAATGATGATCACCGTTCCGGATATGGCAAGCTGGGCGAAGGGCGAGATATTGATGACCGGCAGGGCATTCTTGATGACGCCGAGGAACAGGCTGCCGAGCACGGCGCCGCCAACCGAGCCGATGCCGCCGGCGATCGAAATACCGCCGATGACGCAGGCCGCGATAATGTCGAGCTCGAAACCGGCGGCGATATCGACATAGGCCACTGCATAGCGTGAAACCCAGAGATAACCCGCCAGACCAGCAAGCGCGCCGGACAGGCAATAGGCGAGGAACCGCGTCCGCCCGACATCGATGCCGGTGTAGACGGCCGCATGCGGATTGCCGCCGACGGCAAAGAAGGCGCGGCCGGTCTGCGTACGCGTCATCAGCAGGTAGACGGCGATGACGGCCACGACGGACAGCCAGGACAGAACCGGGAAGCCGGCAAGCTGGGCCCGCGGCAGCGCCTTGAAGGCATCGCTCATCTGGTGCGCGTTGATCCAGGCGCCGTTGCTGAGCAGAAAGATGGTGCCGCGATAGATCGTCAGTGTTCCGAGCGTCACGACGATCGGCGGGATGTCGAGCTTCCAGACGAGCAGGCCGTTGATCGAGCCCAGCACTGCACCCAGTGCGACGACGGTCAGAATGACCAGCGGGATCGGCACGCCCGGGAAGGCGGCATTGATCATCGCCGCGACCATGCCTGATAGAGCAAGATTGGCAGCCATCGACAGGTCGATGCAGCGTGTCAGGATCACCGCCATCTGGCCGAGCGCCAGGATGATGAGGATCGATGTGTCATTGTAGACGCGCGCCAGGTTCGACGGGGCCACGAAACCCGGGAAGCGCAGCGCAATCAGGAAAACCAGAGCGACGATTGCAAAAACCAGCAGGATTTCGCGATTTTTCAGGAGCTTTGCCATCATGCGGCCCCACCTTCGACCTGGGTTGTGATGCCGGCAGCGGCCCGAACGAGTTTTTCGGCTGTCAGTTCCGAGCGTTCGAAGCGCCCGGCGATACGGCCCTCACGCATGACGATGACGCGGTCGGCCATGCCCATGATCTCAGGAATTTCCGAGGAGACCATGATGACACTCAACCCCTGCCCTGCCAGTTCGCTCATGAAGGCATGCACGGCAGCCTTGGAGCCGATATCGATGCCCTTGGTCGGCTCGTCGAGAATGATGACCTTCGGCTGCGTCGCCAGCCATTTGGCGATGACCACCTTCTGCTGGTTGCCACCAGACAGCGTGCCGACATCCTGATCGAGCGATGCGGCACGCAGGTCGAGACGCTGCGTATATTCGCGCGCCAGGGCGAATTCATTGGCGAGCTTCAGGAAACCGGAGCGCGAGGTCCGGTGCAGCGACGGCAACGTCACGTTCTGGAAAATCGGCAGGCCGATGATCGCGCCTTGGCGGCCCCGTTCTTCCGGCACGTAGACGATGCCGTTGGCAATCGCTTCCGAAGGACTGCGGATCACGAGGACCTTGCCGTCGAGCTTCACGGCGCCCGCAGACGGCCGGGTAATGCCGATCAGCGACTGCATGAACTCCGAACGGCCGGCACCGATCAGGCCGTAGAAGCCCAGGATCTCGCCGCGGCGCAGTTCGAAATTGATGTCCTCGAATTCGGTCGGATGGCGATAGCCTGATACGGTCAGGACCGGCTCGCCGATCGCGACATCGACCTTGGGGAAGACCTGGCCGACATCACGGCCGACCATCATCTTGACGAGATGATCCTGATCGACATCGGCAATCAGCCCCTCGCCCACCATACCGCCATCGCGGAACACCGTGTAGCGGTCGGCGATGCGAAAAATCTCGTCGAACTTGTGGCTGATGAACAGGATCGCTTTGCCATCGGCTTTCAGCCGGTCGATCAGTTCGTAGAGTTCGTGAATTTCCTTGTGCGACAGGGCCGCCGTCGGCTCGTCCATGATCACGACGCCGGCGTCGATCGACAGGGCGCGGGCGATCGCCACCATGTGCTTGTTGGCAATGCCGAGATCGCGCAGTCGAATGGTCGGATCGATATCGGCGCCGACACGGCGCAAAAGGTCGCGGGCATTGCCGTTCAGCGTCTTCCAGTCGATCAGGCCGAAGCGACCCCGCGGGGCATGTCCGAGGAAGATGTTTTCGGCGACCGACAATTCGTCGAACAGCACGGTCTCCTGGTGGATGGCCGTAACGCCGTGCTGGGATGCTGCCATTGCGGTCGGGAAATGGGTCTCGATGCCGTCGACGCGGATCGTTCCGCCGTCAGGCTGATAGATGCCGGTGAGAATCTTGACGAGCGTGGACTTTCCCGCACCGTTTTCACCGATCAGCGCGGTGACGGAGCCGGGATAAAGCGACAGCGAGACATCGGACAGCGCCTTCACGCCCGGGAAGGATTTTGAGATGCCTTCCAGCGTTATAGCGGGTTTCATCCGCAATGGGGTCGTTTCCTGCAGCAAGAGGCAATCCACCGGTTGGTTTTAATTGGAATAGCGGGGGTTTCGGCAACCTCCCTCTTCTCCCCTGCGGGGAGAAGTGCCGAGCAAAGCGAGGCGATGAGGGGGCTTTCCGCAGACTCTGTGTTTGCCGAACCGCCCCCTCATCTGCCCTTCGGGCATCTTCCCCCCGAGGGGAGAAGAGAACCTTTCAGATCAGAAGATCTTGGCGAATTCCTCGACGTTCGATGCGTCATAGACGAACGGGTCAGCCATGGCGCCTTCGTTATTGTCGTCGAGCTTGACAGCGCCCATGCGGCCCATCTTCAGTTCGGCGCCGGGCTTGGCTTCCGCGCCGCCGATCAGGTCATAGGCGATCATGGTGGCTGAGTAACCGAGATCGATCGGGTTCCAGATGGCGAAGGACTTCGACGATCCAGCCTTGACGTGACCGGCCATTTCCGATGGCAGGCCGAGGCCCGTGACATTGATCTGGCCGACCTTGCCGGCGTCTTCGACAGCCTGCGCTGCGGCAACGATACCAACGGAGGTCGGTGCGATAATCGCCTTCAGGTTCGGGTAGGACTGGATGAGGCCCTGCGTTTCGCGATAGGACTTGTCGGCAAGGTCGTCACCGTAAACGGTGGCAACGACGTTGATGCCCTTGTAGTTGCCCTGGACCTTCTTCATTTCCTCGATCCAGACGTTCTGGTTTGTCGAGGTTGCGGTTGCCGACAGAACAGCGACATCGCCGCCTTCCGGCAGATTGTCGGCGGCCAGCTTGATGATCATGTTGCCGATCAGCGGGCTAGACGACGGGTTCAGGTGCATCGAGCGGCCTTCCTTGGCAACGCCCGAATCCCAGGAAATGACCTTGATGCCGCGTTCCATGGCCTTTTTCAGGGCCGGAACGAGCGCGTCGGTGTCATTGGCGGAAACGGCGATCGCATCGACCTTCTGGGCGATCAGCGAGTTGATCACTTCGATCTGGCCTTCGGCCGTGGTCGTCGTCGGGCCGGTGTAGATAACCTCAACATCGCCGAGTTCCTTGGCAGCTTCCTGCGCGCCCTTGTTGGCGGCTTCGAAGAAGCCGATGCCGAGCGCCTTGACGACGAGCGCGATCTTCTTGTTTTCAGCATGCGCGGTGCCTGCCATCAGCGCCAGCGAAACCGCCGTCGTGACCATCAGAGCCTTAAAAATCTTCATGATATTCTCCTCCCGTTAAAGCCATCCACGGTCACGATGACCGCCTTCATCCGGCTTTGTTCTCTTAAATTTTGCCCGATGCTTCCGGCGAAAAACGCTTTGGCCATATGGCGGTTGAACCACTCCCCGCTTGCCGCCGACCTCAAGCCGACGACGAAGCATTCTCCTCAACGACGCCCGACCTGGTATTGGCGATAACCAAACCGACGCCTGCATCCTCGAGCATCTGAACATGACGGTCCTCGATGCCCGAATCCGTGATCACCGTGGTGATCCGCTTCAGCCCGCACAGAATGAGGCTGGAGCGCTTGTGAAATTTCGACGAGTCGATCAGCACCACGAGCTCGTCGGCCTGATCGATCAGCTTCTGTTCCGCCTGGATCAGCAACGGATCGCCCTCCATCAGGCCGAGCGGACCGAGCCCCTGCGCACCCATGAACATCCGGCGCGCATAGAAATTGCGCGTCACGTCGTTGTCGAAGGGGCTCAGAATGATATTCTGCTCGCGGTAGATGGTGCCACCCGAAAGCATGACCGTGTTCTTCGAATGCTTGAGCAGATGCTCGGCGATCGGAAAGGAATTGGTGAACACCTGCATGCGGCGGTTGGCGAGGAAATGCACCATCTGGAAGGTCGTCGTGCCGCCATTGATGATGATCGGCTCGCCGTCCTGACAAAGCGCAACCGCCTCCTTGGCGATTGCCTGCTTCTGGCGCGCATGCAGGCCTTCGTTGACACTGAACGGGCGACCGGCGAGGCCGACGAATTGTGGCGGATTGATTGCTTCTGCACCACCACGCACCCGGCGAAGACGCTTCTGCACATGCAACGCCGCGATATCCCTGCGGATCGTCGCTTCGGAACTGTCCGTCAGATCGACCAGTTCAGGCACGGTAATCACCGGCTTGTCCTGGACCGCCGACAGGATGATCCTGTGTCGCTCTTTCTCGTGCATTTGCTCCTCCAACGCTGCCTATACTTCCATCACGACCGCGCATTGTCAATCACAATCAGTCATATTTTTTCATTGTGCAGTGCAATATGATTGTTTTTGATTGTTTCTGATTGACATGGGCGCGGAATTTATGTGATCTGACGGCAACGAATGCGTCTCCGCCCCTGGCACGCCCAGCAGGCCGACGCCGAATTGACCGGGAGGAATTCACATGCTCGACAAGCAACAAGGGTCACGCTTGGCCAACCTTTGGGATGACGCCAAGGCAGCGGCAATGAGCGAATCGGAGCGGCTTCTGTACCGCTCCAACCTGCTCGGCTCCGACAAGCGCATCACCAATTACGGCGGCGGCAACACCTCTGCCAAGGTCATGGAAAAAGACCCGCTCGGCGGCGGCACGGTCGAGGTTCTCTGGGTCAAGGGCTCTGGCGGTGACGTCGGCACCATCAAGATGGATGGCTTCTCGACGCTTTACATGGAAAAGCTGGAAGCCCTGAAGGGCCTCTATCGCGGTCTCGAGCATGAAGACGAAATGGTCGGCTACCTGCCGCATTGCACCTTTAACCTGAACCCGCGCGCCGCATCGATCGACACCCCGCTGCATGCTTATGTGCCAAAGAAGCATGTCGATCACATGCACCCGGACGCGATCATCGCCATTGCCGCGTCCAATAACAGCCGCGAGTTAACGAACCAGATCTTTGGCGACGATATCGGCTGGCTGCCCTGGAAGCGCCCCGGCTTCGAGCTCGGCCTCTGGCTTTCGAAATTCTGCGCAGAAAATCCCGGCGCACGCGGGCTGATCCTCGAAAGCCACGGCCTGTTCACCTGGGGCGACACCGCCAAGGAAGCCTACGAGACCACGATCGAGATCATCAACAAGGCGATTGCCTGGTTCGAGACAACCAACACGGCGCCTGCCTTTGGCGGCGCGGTCAAGCCCGTCCTGCCGGCCGCAGAACGCCGCGCCGTTGCGCAAAAACTGATGCCGGTCATTCGCGGCATGATCAGTGTCGATGAGCGGAAACTCGGCCATTTCGACGACAGCCAGGCCGTTCTCGATTTTGTCACCTCGAAAAATCTGGCGCCGCTTGCAGCGCTCGGCACATCCTGCCCGGACCATTTCCTGCGCACCAAGATCTGCCCGCTGGTCGTGGATTTCGATCCGGCCAATCCGGATATCGACAGGACACTGGCCGGCCTTGAAGCAGCCATTGCAGATTACCGCGCCGGCTATGCCGCCTATTACGACCGCTGCAAGCGCGACAACAGCCCGGCGATGCGCGATCCGAATGCCGTGGTCTACCTCATCCCGGGCGTCGGCATGATCACCTTTGCCAAGGACAAGGCCACGGCCCGCATTTCCGGCGAATTCTATGTCAACGCGATCAACGTCATGCGCGGCGCATCCGGCGTCTCGACCTATGTCGGTCTGCCGGAACAGGAAGCGTTCGACATCGAATACTGGCTGCTAGAGGAAGCCAAGCTCCAGCGCATGCCGAAGCCGAAAATGCTGGCCGGCAAGATCGCGCTCATCACCGGCGGCGCCGGCGGCATCGGCAAGGCAACCGCCAACCGGCTGATGCAGGAAGGCGCCTGCGTCGTGCTCGCCGATATCGATGAGGCGGCCCTAGCTTCGGCACTCGCCGAACTCGGCGGCCGCTACGGCAAGGATTTCGTCCGGGCCGTGAGCATGAACGTCACCGACGAAGCCGCTGTGGAAAAGAGCTTTGCCGACACGCTGCTGGAATTCGGCGGCCTCGACATTCTTGTCTCCAATGCAGGCCTTGCCTCCTCGGCGCCGATTGAAGACACGTCGCTGGCGCTCTGGAACAAGAACATGGATATTCTGGCGACCGGATACTTCCTGGTCTCGCGCGAAGCGTTCCGCATCTTTCGCAATCAGAAGGCCGGCGGCAATGTGGTGTTCGTCGCCTCCAAGAACGGCCTTGCCGCCTCCCCCGGCGCTTCCGCCTATTGCACCGCGAAAGCCGCCGAAATCCATCTTGCGCGCTGCCTGGCGCTCGAAGGCGCATCCGCACAAATCCGGGTCAACGTCGTCAACCCGGATGCCGTGCTGCGCGGCTCCAAGATCTGGTCGGGCGAATGGAAGGAACAGCGGGCAGCAGTCTACAAGACGGACATGGAGGGGCTCGAGGCGATGTACCGCGACCGGTCCATGCTGAAGCTCAGCGTGTTTCCGGAAGACATTGCCGAGGCGATCTACTTCCTCGCCTCCGACATGTCTGCGAAGTCCACCGGCAACATCATCAACGTTGACGCGGGCAATGCCCAGTCGTTTACGCGCTAAAACCCTCCGGTGCGGCTCAGGCGCTCGTCAGCGCCTGAGAATGATCCAGATGGCGTGGATGATGCCGGGAATATAACCGCACAGCGTCAAGAGGATATTCAGCCAGAACTGCAGGCCGATACCCACCTGAAGAAAAACGCCGACTGGCGGCAGAAGAATGGCGACAAGAATACGGACGACGTCCAATGGGACCTCCAAAAGGGTTCAACAATCGAGACGTGGTAACGCGGATAGCGGAGAAAAGTTCAAATGCTGGGGAGGAAAACATGACCGACTTCACGATAGCACCCGATGTCATTGCCCGGGACAACGAGGCGCGCATTGCCGATATCAGGTCGGATTACGACCATCTCGGTGCGCAGCTTTCACGCCGGGGCATCGATATCGATACGGTCAAGGCGAAAGTCTCGGCTTACGGAGTGGCCGTTCCCTCCTGGGGCGTCGGCACCGGAGGCACGCGGTTCGCCCGCTTTCCCGGCACTGGCGAGCCGCGCAATATCTATGACAAGATCGAGGACTGCTCAGTCATCCAGCAACTGACGAAGGCGACGCCGACGGTCTCGCTGCACATCCCGTGGGACAAGGTCGATGATCTGAAGGGACTGAGGGAAAAGGGTAACGCGCTCGGTCTCGGTTTCGACGCGATGAATTCCAATACCTTCTCGGACGCCCCCGATCAGGCGCATTCCTATAAATACGGCTCGCTCAGCCATGCCGATGCGGCAACGCGCGGCCAGGCTGTCGATCACAATCTCGAATGTATCGAGATCGGCAAGGTGCTGGGCTCGAAGGCGCTCACGGTCTGGATCGGCGACGGCTCCAACTTTCCCGGCCAGAGCAATTTCACCAGGAGCTTCGAGCGTTACCTTGAGGCGATGAAGGCGATCTACAAGGGTCTGCCGGACGACTGGAAAATCTTCTCCGAACACAAGATGTTCGAACCGGCCTTCTATTCGACGGTGGTGCAGGACTGGGGCACCAATTACCTGATCGCCCAGGAACTCGGCCCCAAGGCGCATTGCCTCGTCGATCTCGGCCATCATGCGCCGAACGTCAATATCGAGATGATCGTTGCCCGGTTGATCCAGTTCAGGAAACTCGGCGGCTTCCATTTTAACGATTCGAAATATGGCGATGACGACCTGGATACGGGTTCGATCGATCCGTACCGCCTGTTCCTCGTCTTCAATGAACTGGTGGATGCGGAAACACGGGCCGCGAAAGGCTTTGCGCCGATGCACATGCTCGATCAGAGTCACAATGTCACCGATCCGATCGAAAGCCTGATGAACTCGGCGACCGAGGTCAGCCGTGCCTATGCGCAGGCATTGCTCGTCGATCGCAAGGCGCTTGAGGGCTACCAGGATGGCAATGACGCGCTGATGGCGACGGAAACGCTTAAAAGCGCGTTCCGCACCCATGTCGAGCCGATCCTCGCCATGTCCCGCTACGAAGCGGGCGGTGCGATTGCACCGATCGCGGCCTACAGGGCGAGCGGCTACCGCGCCAAGGTCTCGGGCGAACGCCCGCCCTCGAAGAGCGGCGGTGGCGGTATCGTCTGACACCTGTCGAAGCTACGGACACCGGGGACCTCCGCATGAAAATGCGGAGGTCTTTTTCTTTGCGGTTCTGGCATTTGTGTTGTGTAAGATATATTCGAAAATTGTCACGTGCCCCCCCTAACCATCGGGCGGCACCGCACTATTTCGAATTATGAAATGCAACGGGAAAGGAACCATCCATGGGCATTGAAAGCATTCTCATCTTCATCCTAATCGGCGCAATCGCCGGCTGGCTCGCAGGGCTTATCGTCAAGGGCTTCGGCTTTGGCCTGCTCGGCAATATCATCGTCGGCATCGTCGGCGCCTTCATTGCCGGTGCGCTGTTTCCAAGGCTCGGTGTACCGCTCGGCGATGGAATACTCGGCGCCATTCTTGCGGCGACACTGGGCGCGGTGATCCTGCTGCTGCTGATCCGGGTCATCAAACGCGCCTGAATGAGAGAGACGACCGGCGCGGCCCGCACCCGTTGCGGGCCGTTTTTTCCATGATTGAAGGGAGCTTTCATGTCGGAGCTTTACAACCCGGAAGTGGAACAGGCGCTGAAGGCCTTCATCGCCGATCACCCCGGCATCCACTCGCGGGAAGAGGCGATTGCCGCCGTGCTGGAAAACTGGTTCAGCACCCACGGATACCTGCCGACGGGCCAGACCGGAACACGCCCTGAAGACCTTGACGCGACCAACGACGACTGAGACAAATCGCCGGCACAGTGTTCGGCCGTTTTGTGAGTGTCATGAGCCTAAATTCCGTCAAGGCGTTTTTCGCCGAAAATGCCCCCGATATTGCCGTCATCGAACTTGAGCAAAGCACGGCCACAGTCGCGCAGGCTGCCGAAGGCCATGGCGTCACGCCGGGTCAGATCGCCAAGACACTGGCCCTGCGTGTCGGCGGCGCGATCATCCTGATCGTCACACGCGGCGATGCCCGGCTGGACAACAGGAAATTCAAGGCGAAATTCGCGACCAAGGCCAAGATGCTCGGGCTTGACGAAGTCGAGGCAGAAACCGGGCATCCGGTGGGCGGCGTCTGCCCTTTCGGCCTTGTGAAACCGCACACCATCTATTGCGACGTCTCGCTCAAGGCTTTCGACGAGGTCGTGCCCGCAGCCGGCGCGACCAACGCTGCTGTGAGGATCAACCCGATCCGCATGGCAAACCTCACCGGCGCCGAATGGATCGATGTTTCGGAGCCCTGACATATTGCTGCCGTGGAATGACCACAAAGGTTGACTTGAAGTGAACGGGCTTTGTCGTGCTGCTGTTTTTTCTGCAACGCAACGAGCGATTTTGTGGAAGTCAGCGGAGTTTACGTGCTTATGAAAAAACGTGTCTGGCCAGCGCTGGCTGCAATTTTTGCCGCGACCTCGACATCAGCCATGGATCAGAGGCTTGTCCAGCAATTTGAGAAGCTGGATCCTGAAACCCGCCTGGAGCAGCGATGCGATACAGAGGCAATGGAGCAGATCAGCGCTGACAAGACCGTCTATCGGCCGGACAAGGTGATCGCCTACACATTTGCCGATCCGGTGATGGAAGACAACGCAATGAAGGCGCCTGGGGCCGTGTTTCGCAGCAAGGGCGAGTGGTACAGGCTGAAGTTCAAGTGCAGTACCGGACCCGACCACATCAAGGTGCTGTCCTTCAAATACAAGATCGGCGACGTCGTGCCCCATGACGAATGGGAACAGCACTATCTATATCCGTGATGGATGAAAATGTCAGATGCCGACTTGCTGCTTCGCATACGTCTAGAGGACGATGACGATCAGCATCATCGATGCGAGCGAGAGCGCGGCAATGATATTCAAAAGCGTCTTCATGATATGAACGGTCACGTCACACCTGCTTTCTCGCCGGTCAAAACCCTGAACGGCTGCATGCGCATCCGCTCCTGAAGGCAACAACGGATAAACCTTGCATTTTGATCCATCGTCTACGCCGGTTTGGTCGAATTTACGCCACAGAGATTAAAAATACGTCACCAGAGGAACAGTACAACGTCCTGTTAACCGTATTTTTTAACGATTCGAACAGGTCTGCCTGCAGGCCGCTATTCCGGCTGAGATGGACACCCGCCACCGTTCCTTGGTATAGGACCGCATATTACAAGAACCTATGAGGCTGCCATGGCCCGGCCGAGACGCCGTTTCGTCTGGGAAATCGACTGGAACCTGCTGCGCACGTTCACCGTCATCGTCGAGCAGAAGAGCCTGACGAGTGCAGGCGAGAAACTTTCCCTGAAGCAGCCGACGATCAGCAACGCCTTGCGCCGGCTGGAAGCGCACATGGGATGCCGGCTGATCGACCGGAGTTCGAGCTATTTCAAAGTGACACCGGCAGGCGAGCGGCTCTACCAGGAGTGTTGCAGCATCTTTCAGATCGTCTCCTGTTTGCCGGATCTCGTTGACGATGCAACGGACATCAATGCTGACATTACAGGGACGATCGACCTGGCTTTCGCGAGCCATGTCGAATGCCCGTTCCTCGATGGTTTCCTCAGCGATTTCCACACACAATATCCGGGCATCACCTTTGCGACGACGGTGATGCCGAGCCGGCAGGTGACGGCTTGCGTTCTCTCGCAAGAGGCAAGCCTTGGAATCTGCCTCGCCCACGAGAAGCATGCGGACCTTGCCTATGCCACCCTCTACCGCGAGCATTTCGGCTATTTCTGCGCTCCCGGCCACCCGCTGTTCGGGAAAGATGATCTTACGCTCGAGGCTCTGCGCACTCTCGACTATGTGACGTTCAAGACCGACCGCGTGACCGATGCCCTGAGCCCCGTGGCGATGCTGCGACAGAATGCGGGTTTTGAAGGTCGGGTCCTGGGCATGTCGTCCAGTCTGGAAGAGGTCAAGCGGCTGATCAAGATCGGCTCGGCCTTCGGTCCGCTGCCGGTTCACGTCGTCGCCGACGAGATCGCAGGCAATCTCTTGTGGCAGCTTCCACCCTATGAAGACCTGCCGGCCGTCGATGTCCACGTCGTCTCGAAACCCGACGCCCGGCGCAGCACGGCGGAGACTGTGTTTCTGGAACGCCTGCTTGCAGCCATTGAAAGCGTGCCGCTCAGCCAGCGGACCTATCCGCAAATGCGCCCCGGCGCGCAGGATGCGGCCTGATGATCACCGGCCCGCATTGCCGAAGCCGGTGAGGAATGCGGTCAGGTTGTCGGATAGCGCATCGCAGAGATAGCCGCCCTCCTGAACGATGACGCTCGGCAGGCCGACTTCCGCTATAGCCTGCGCAATCCTTGCAAAACCTGGTGTAGACACCGACAGCCCGCCAAAAGGATCGCCCTCATAGGCATCCAGGCCGAGCGCCACAACCAGAGCATCCGGTGCATATGCCTCTATGCGGCGCAGGGCTGCGGAAAGGGCCTGCAGGAAGCCTTCGTCACCCGTCTTGCGCGGCAGCGGCAGATTGAAATTGTAGCCGAGGCCCAAGCCTTCGCCGCGCTCGTCGGCATGGCCCCAGAAAAATGGATAGAAACGAACGGGGTCGGCATGCAGCGAAACGGTCAGCACATCGGAACGGCCATAGAAAATGCCTTGTGTGCCATTGCCGTGATGCAGGTCCACGTCGAGGATCGCCACTCTTCGCCCCTCCTTCAGCAGATGCTGGGCGGCGATCGCCGAATTGTTGAGGAAGCAAAAGCCACCGGCCACATCGGCAAAGGCATGATGTCCGGGAGGCCGGCACAAGGCATAGGCCGAACGATCGCCGGATAGAACTATCTCTGCCGCCTCGACGGCGCTCCACGCACTCCAGCAGGCACTGATCCAGGTATCGGCAGAAATCGGGCAGGCCGTATCGGCCATGTGATAACCCGCCTGCCCGACCGCAGAGGCCGGATAGCTGCCATTGCGGGCAAGGGGGTGGATGTTCGGGATGACCTCGTCCGAGGCGCCCTCGATCCTCTGCCAGCGCAGGAAGATATTCTGCAAGAACTCCAGATACTCAGGCGTATGCACGGCCGCGATGGATTTGAGGCCATGATTGCGTGGCCGGTGGACTTCCGAGCCGGCAGCCTTTGCGCCCGCCAGCAGCCGCTCGATCCGTTCGGGCTTTTCAGGGTTCGGCTGCGGCGCGCCGCTGGACAGAAACATCTTCGGATCATGCGTCTTCTGCTCATCGGCATAGAAGGTCTTCATCGGCAAAGCCTTTCGCGTTTCATGTCAGACGCCGCTTTCGTGCTGGCCCGCGAGCGCATCGAAGGCATCGCCGTAGACGGCATGGATATGCTCGCCCTTCGACCATTCGAGCCCCATGCGCTCGTAGAAATGCTGCGCGGAGACGTTCTTCGCATCGACCGACAGGCGCAGATAACACCCGCCGTTTTCGCGCACATGGGCTGCGGTGGCCCGCAGCAACGCAACGCCGATACCGGCGCCGCGGAAGCGTTCATCGACGACGATATCCTGGATGTAGGCGCCCGGTCTGCCACGCCAGGTGGAGAAACTCGGGAAGAACAGAGACATGCCGGCGAAATCATTGCCGATTTCGGCGACCAGCACCGTGAAGGCAGGACGGTACCCGAAGCCATGATGGCGAAGATCAGCTGGCGTGGCGGTTACCTTGGCCTCTTCGCCGACATGCTTGGCGATCATCAGCAAGCCGGAATGAATGATTTCGGCATCGCTGGTTTCGGCCACACGGATAGTCAGGGGAGCTTCGGCCATCAGAACGCCACCCGATCACCGCCCTTGAGGGCCAGCTCGACGCGCGCCTCGTCGGGCGTGCCGATCTCCAGCGACAGGTTTTCGAGGATGATGCGGATGCGCGCCACCTGCTCGGCATTGGATTTCGCCAGTTCGCCGCGTCCGAGATACAGGCTGTCCTCCAGCCCGACCCGTACATTGCCCCTCATGGTCGCCCCCATGGTGATCAGCGGCATCTGCTGACGTCCGGCCGCCAGTACCGAGAAACGATACTGGTCGCCGAACAGCTTGTCGGCAATACGCTTCATGTGCAGCAGGTTTTCCGGATCGGCACCGATACCGCCGAGAATGCCCAGCACGAACTGGATGAACAGCGGCCCCCTGACCAGCCCGCGATCGTAAAAGTGCTTCAGCGTATAGAGATGGCCGACATCATAGCATTCGAACTCGAAGCGCGTGCCGCAGCCGTCGCCGAGCTGCTTCAGGATGCTTTCAATATCGGCGAAGGTGTTCTTGAAAATCGTACCGCGGGTGGCCTCCAGAAGTTGCGGCTCCCAGTCGTGCTTCCAGACCATGTCGGGTTTGGCGAGTGGGAAAATCCCGAAATTCATCGAGCCCATATTGAGCGAACACATTTCCGGCTGTGCCTGAAGGGCGGCGGCCAGCCGATCCTCCAGCGTCATCAGCGAACTGCCGCCAGTGGATATGTTGATCACCGCATCGGTCGCCTGCTTGATGCGCGGCAGGAACTGCATGAACACATCTGGATCGGCCGTCGGCCGTCCGTCGGCTGGATTGCGCGCATGCAAATGCAGAATCGACGCGCCGGCCTCAGCCGCCGCAATCGCCTCAGCGGCGATTTCGTCAGGCGTAACGGGCAAATAGGGGCTCATGGACGGTGTGTGGACGGAGCCGGTCACGGCACAGGTGATGATGACCTTGTTTTTCATGATACCCTTACCCGTTGACCGGCAGGTCCAGTTCGCGCGCCAAGACCTCCAGAGCATCGCCGAGGATCGACACCATTTCGCCGACCTGTTCGGCGGTGATGATCAAGGGTGGCGCGAGGATGAAATTGTCGGCCTCGATACCGTCGCCGCGGATGCGTCTGGAATAGATGATCAGGCCGCGCGCGTAGCAGAGATCGACGAGGCGCTGGTTGGTGCCCTTCGCCTTCGGCAGGGATTCGAAGGTTACGGGGTCGGCGACCAGATCGGCGCCCAGCAACAGGCCCTTGCCCCGCACGCCTGCGATGAACGGGAACCGCTTCGAAAGCCCTTCCATCTCTGCCTTTAGAAGCTCGCCCATGGCCGCCGCATTGCCTTCGCAATCCAGCCGTTCCATTTCTTCTAGCACAGCCAGACCGGCGGCGCAGGCGAGCGGATTGCCGGCATAGGTATAACCGTGCTGGAAGCCGCCCATATCGAGCACCGGCTTGACCAGCCGGGATGAGGCGGCCATGGCGCCGAGTGCCGCATAACCCGAGCCGATACCCTTCGACATCGTGACGATGTCGGGCCTGCAGTTCCAGTGATCGCCGCCGAGATAACGGCCGGTGCGCGCAGCCCCCGTCATCACCTCGTCGTGGATCAGGAGGATGCCGTAGCGGTCGCAGATCTCGCGGATGCGGGCGAAATAGCTGTCGGGCGGAACGAGCGCCGCGGTTGCGGCACCGCCAATCGGCTCCATGATGAAGGCGACGACGCTGTCTGCCCCCTCCTCAAGGATCTTCGCCTCCAGCATGTCGGCATAACGAAGCCCGCGTTCTTCCATCGACAGGTTGTCGCGGTCGCGATAGGCGCGCGGTGCCGGGATCGCCGGCATCGGCTGGATCTGCGGCGCGAAGGTTTCCGTCAGCGCCAGATCGCCGGTCACACCAAGCGCACCCATCGTGCCGCCATGATAGGATGGAAACCGGCCGATGACTTTCCAGCGGCTCGCCTGACCGGTCGCGACGGCCCATTGCCGGGCAAGCTTGATCGCCGATTCCACCGCCTCCGAACCGCCCGAGACGAAAAAGATGCGGTCGAGATCGCCAGGCATCTTGCCCGCCAGGCGCCGCGCCAATTCCTCGGCCGGTTCGTTTTCGAAATGCAGGCGATAGGCAAAGGTGGTCTTTTCCATCTGCCGTTTCATCGCCTCAATGACATGGCGGTTGCCATGGCCGATATTGCTGACCATCGGACCGCTCGACCCATCGATGAAACGCTGCCCGTCCGCTGTCCAGAAATAAATGCCTTCGGCGCGGTCGACGAGAGGGCGGCGCAGGCGGGTGACGTAGAAGAGATGGGAGGCCGGACGGTCGATGCTCATGAGGATTCTGCTCTGTCGGATTTATCGGTTGAGGAAACGGTTCAGCACATTAGCGGTGACGCGCTCGATCATGGCGTCGTTGCGCAGCAGCCCGGCCACCCATTCGCAGGTTCCGGCGTGGAACACCTCGCCCTTGCCGCGCCTGAAATGGACGATCATGCCATTGCTGTAGCGGACCTTTTCCATGTTCTCGTCGCTCGCCTCGCCATAGAGCGTCTCAGCAATGAAGCGACCGTCCTCGTCGCCGAAGAACTGATCTTCCGGCGAGAGGATATCGCTTTCCTCGACCTGTGACGCCATACCCAGCGCCAGGATTTCCAGTCCTTCCGGCGCGCCGCTATCGGCCGCCGGATAAGGCAGGCCGTGGCGGATTTCGTAGGACAGGCCATCGACCTCATAGCCGTAGATATGGCTGTCGGCACCGAGCAGGTCGCCATAGAACAGGCCGGTGCCGGCGAAGGCCCAGTGACCGGGCCGATAGATCGGAAAACCCTTGACGCCCCGCGGCGCGCAGCCGCCCCAGCCGGCATAGACACCATTTGTGGCATTCAGCCCAAAGGTCAGCGCGCCCGGCCGGCCGATTTCCGGCGCTTCCCAGGAGTTGGTGGCGCGCGTCACGTCGCCGGTCGCGTAGACGGGGTCCTCTTTGCGAGCGACATATTTGTAGCAAACCTGCCGCCGGCCGTCGTCTTCCAGCCGCGTCTGCCACATGAAATTGCCGGCGAAGCGCGCGACATGGCCGCCCTTGTCGACATAGGCGTCGATCGCGTCGCGCATTTCCCAGGTCCAGTATTCGTCATGGCCGACACAGACGACACAGGCATAACCGTCGAGCAGCTCCGGCCGGAAATGCAATTCGTCCTGCGAGACGAGGTCGATGCCGTAGCCTTGCCGCTCGGCCCAGCGGAAGAAGTGGCTGTCATAGCTCGCCCAACCGGACGAGGCATACTTCTTGGAATAGCCCTTGGCATAGGCCCATTCCATATGCGGATAACGCGGCACCGTGCCGGGCGGGAGGCTGACCTCCAGCGGTACACGCGGCGCATCCGGCGGGAGCACGACGAAGCCGCGGCACCAGGGCCGCTCGCGGCTGACCGTGGTTGCGAACTGGTCGCGGCTTGCCCCGGTGATGCCCTGATAGTGATTGGAGCCGCCCCAGGTATTATAGGCCGCCCAGGTTCCGGTTGCCGCCACCTGCAGGATGCGACCCGGCTTTGGCCCTGGCTTCGGCAGGACGATGATGAGGTGATGGCAGATGATCGGCTTTCCATCGCGGCCATCCGCCGTCAGTGTGATGCGATAGGCGCCGGAGGGCCAGCTTTCATGGATATTGAAAGCATGGGTAGCTGCCCAGCCACAGCCATGGACGGAACATTGGTCCGGAGTCTCCTGCCAGACGGTCGCGATGTCGTCCGTACCGTAGACGCTTGTCTCGACACCGCCGTCGCGGACGATTTCCATACGGCAGGAGGACGCTGTCGAGCTGATATGCAAATCCACCATCGCGCCAGGCGCATAGGCGAAATCGCGCGTGTAGCACCAGATTTCGCCGCGCGCGCCGTCCATGCCCGGCGTCTCGTAATAGTGCCCGCGCACCGCATGGCGCCGTTCTGCAACGCTCAGCCCGAAATCGGGAAACGGATCCGTCGGATTTGCCACCCAAGCCCCTCAGCCCTTCCATCCGCAACGCCTGCCGCGAACCTGCGGAGGAGAGAATGACGGTGGATGGCGCCGGCTGCAAATACATAGTGGCAATGGAGGGCATAGACCCGGAGAATGATGCTTTGCATCGAGGTTTCCGGCGAACCTCAGATGCCGACGATGCAGGCGCCGCCCGTCAGCCCGGCCCCTGCCGCTGTCAGCAGCAGTTTTTCCCCCGCCGCGAAAGGCCGTTGGCGATGGGCGAGCGACAGGGACAGCGGAATGGTCGCAGCCGACGAATTGCCGTAGTCCTCGATGGTCCGGACAGCCTTTTCCGGATCGATCCGCAAGCCGGCGCAGACCGCATCGGAAATCCGGCCATTGGCCTGGTGTGGTACAAAACGATCTATCTGCTTCGCCGCCATCCCCGCCCGGGCAAGGGCACGGTCGGCGCAATCCGTCATCATCTGAACGGCCTGACTGAACATTTCCCGGCCATCCCGCATCGTCATCAGGCATTCCGCAGCCGCAACACCCGGAGCAAAGGGGTGACTGCTGCCGCCGGCTGCAATCGATATCAGATCGTAACGGCTGCCATCCGAGGCGAGGTCTGCGCCGGCAAGCCCCTGCTCCGGGTTTTCTGAGGGTACAAGAACCACGGCGCCGGCCGCATCGGCAAAGAGGACCGCCGTGCCGCGCTCCGCCGGGTTGATGCGCCGGCTGAGGATATTGGCGGCTACGACCAGCACCGGTCGCCCCTGCGCCCGAACGAAACCGTCGGCAAGGACCAGCGCGTAGAGGAAGCCCGAACAGGCGCCGGCAAGGTCGATTGCTCCGGAGTTCGCAAGCCCCAGCTTGTGCGCCAGAAGCGGCCCCGACGGGGGCAGCAGATGATCCGGCGTGGAGGTCGCAAGCAGCGTCAGCGCGACCGTTTTACGCCCGATACCGGCATCATCGAGCGCCATTGCGCCGGCTGCTGCGGCAAGATCGGTCAGTGTGTCGCCATCCTTTGCCCAGCGTCTGGAGCGGATACCGGTCCGGCGCTCGATCCATCCGGGTTCGAGACCAAGCTGAGTTTCGATCTGCGCATTGTCGACCAGGCGATCCGGCACCGCGTGCCCGAACCCGGCGATCCGGCTGGCGCGGCTCACAGCCTGCCTGCCAGGACAAGCGTGACAGCCTCCTCGATTGCCGAATAGGCGGAATCCAGCTCCGCGGCCGTCACGCAATAGGGCGGCATCAGGTAGATGACATTGCCCAGAGGCCGGATCAGCAGGTTGCGCTGCCGGAAAAAGGCGCGCAGGCGCGGGCCGATCTCGGCGAGATAACCACCACCCGGAACATCCAGGTCCAGTGCTACGATCGTGCCTGCCCGTCTGATATCGCTGACGTGACGGTTGTTGCGCAACGGCGCCAGCCGCTCCTCCTGCATCGCTGAAAGTGTCGCGATCCGATCGCGAACAGGTTCAATCTTCCAGACCTCAAGATTGGCAAGGGCAGCGGCACAGGCGATCGGGTTGGCCGTATAGGAACTGGAGTGGAAAAAGGTCCGGCGCCGGTCCGTAGACAGATGCGCGTCGAAGATTGCAGCGGTGCAGAGCGTCGCAGCCAGCGGCAGAGCACCACCGGTCAAGCCTTTTGACGTGCAGAGGATATCCGGCACAATCCCGGCCTGTTCGCAGGCAAACATGGTCCCGGTCCGGCCCCAGCCGGTCATGACCTCGTCTGCGATCAGCAGGCTGTCATAGCGTTCGGCGATGCGCTTCAACTCGGAAAGAACCGTTGCAGGGTACATTTTCATGCCACCGGCACCGAGCACCAGCGGCTCGATCAACAACGCCGCAACTTGGCCGCTGGCGCAGAACGCCTCGAAGGCGTCAAGCGTATCCTGCTCATGGCCGGGGGCTGGAAACGGCAGGCGATCGACGCCGAAGAGAAGCGGCTCGTAGGCCGCATTGAAAACGCCGCGCTCGCCGGTCGACATGGTGCCGATCGTATCGCCGTGATAGCCATGTTCCATGACGACGATGCGGCGGCGGGGTGCTTCGGTATTGTGAAAGAAACCCAGCGCCATCTTCATCGCCACCTCGACACAGGTCGAGCCGCTATCGGAATAGAATACATGCGTGAGGCCAGAGGGCGCGATATCGATCAGCCCCTTTGCCAGCGCTTCCGCCGGCTCGTGGGTATATTCGGCAAAAATGATCTGGTCATAGGCCTCGGTGGCGTCGCGGATGGCCTGCATGATCGCCGGTTGGCGATGGCCATGGGTGATGACCCACCAGGACGAAATCGCATCAAGGATGCGCGCGCCTTGCTCATCGATCAGGTAAGCGTCTTCGGTTTTGACAATGCGCTTCATCGGCGGCTCGAGCGCATGCTGCGTGAACGGATGCCACACGGGCGAGCGGGAATATGCGGGGCTCAAGACAGGGCCTCCTGAAAGCGGGCAATCTCGAAATGGCTGTGAAACGCCCGGCGCAGGGACGAGGGCGTCAGCGGATCGAGCGGCGGCAGGCGGCCCAGAATCCGGACACGCCCCATGGCTGCAATGATCGCCTGGTTTTCCACCTGTTCTTCGCCGATGAAGGCGACGCCGAAGACCGGAATATCCCGGTGACGCAAAGCTTCAAGCGACAGCAGCGTGTGATTGATCGTGCCGAGCGCTGTGCGGGCGCATAGAATGACGGGGATCTGCCAGCGGGCGAAGACATCGGCGAACACAATCTGCTCCGTCAGCGGCACAAGCAGACCACCAGCCCCTTCGATCACCAGCGGTCCATCCGTTTCAGGCGGCAGCAATAGCTCGGCGTGGATCGTCACGCCATCGATTCGCGCGGCCAGATGCGGGGACGCCGGCGTGTTCAGGCGATAGGCTTCCGGCAGGATGCGACTGGCGGGAAGGCCGCCAAGCCGTTGTACGGCCTCGCTGTCGGTTTCCTCCTCCAGCCCGGATTGCACCGGCTTCCAATAATCTGCACCAAGCGCGTCCGTGAGCCCGGCGGCGAAGACGGTCTTGCCGATGCCGGTATCGGTACCCGTGACGACGAAGCGCACCGTCATGCCGGTATCTCCGCCATGACGTCGGCCAGTTCGGCAAACATGCGTCGTATCATGGGCCTGTCAACATTGAGCGTGATGGTGATTCTCAGCCTTGCCGTGCCCTCCGGCACCGTCGGCGGGCGGATGGCGCGGATATCGTAGCCCCTGGCGCGCATACGCTCGGCGATGCGTGCGGCCCCGCCATTATCACCGATCATCACCGGCAGGATCTGCGAACCGCTGCTTTCGAGGCCGAGTGCGGCTGTGAGTTCCGTATTGGCGAATGTCCGGAGCGCCTCGAAGTCCGCAAGTCTGCCGGATTCGTCGGCCAGCATTCTCAGCGCTTCCCGCACGGCAACCGCCATCAGCGGCGACGGCGCCGTCGCATAGATGAAGCTTCGCGCGCGGTTGACCAAGGTGTCGCAGAGCACCGCGCTTGCGCCAACCAGCGCACCGGACGCGCCGAGCGCCTTGCCGCAGGTGTGCAGCACGATGATGTTTGGCCGCTTTTCCAGATCGACGGCCAGGCCGCGGCCTTGCGGTCCGAATACGCCGGTGGCATGCGCCTCGTCGATGACCAGGAAGCCGTCATGCCGATCCGCCAGATCGGCGAGCGCTGCAAGCGGCGCGCGATCCCCGTCCATGGAATAGAGGCTTTCGACGGCAATCCACGGATGCCCGGTGCCGCCGTTGCGCCGCCAATCGGTGATCGCGGCCTCGAAGGCTTCAACGTCATTATGGGCGACGGAAACGGCCGGCGCGCGGCTTGCCTGGATGCCTTCGTGCGCGCTGGCATGAACGAGTGCGTCATGGACAATCAGGTCGCCACGTTGCGGCAGTGTCGAAAACAGGGCCGTATTGGCGGCATAACCGCTGCCGAAATAGAGCGCCCGCTCCATGCCGAAGAATTCGGCCGCCTCTTCCTCCAGCGCCGTATGCTCCGGATGATTGCCGCGCAGCAGACGCGAACCGCCGGCGCCGACGGGGACGCCGCGCGCAAGTGATGCCGAGACTGCGTTCTGGATGCGCGGAGCACTGGCAAGCGCCAGATAATCGTTCGACGTGAAATCCGCGCCGGCCTGCGGGATCAAGGACCGCAACCTGCCTTTACGCTCCAGCCCGGCCAGCGATTTCGCGTAGCGCGCAAGCGCCTCTGCGCTCATTCGGCAGCAACCGGCTGCATCGGCGTCAACCCCAAGCGCGCGAACAGGGCGGCGTCCCTGTCTTCGCCCGGATTGTCGGTCGTCAGAAGCGTTTCGCCGACGAAGATCGAATTTGCGCCGGCGAAAAAACAGAGCGCCTGCATCTCGTCGCTCATCTCGGTGCGACCGGCAGACAACCGCACATGCGACGTGGGCATCAGGATACGGGCAAGCGCAATGGTGCGGATAAAATCGATCGGATCGACCGGCGGTGCATCGGCGAGTTTCGAGCCCGGAATGGGGATCAGCATGTTGATCGGCACGCTTTCCGGCGGCACCGGCAGGTTTGCCAGCGTGACCAGCATGGCGATCCGGTCCTGCGTGGTCTCGCCCAGCCCAAGAATGCCGCCGGCACAGACCTTCATGCCGGCATCGCGCACATTGGACAATGTCTCCAGCCGGTCGGCGAATGTGCGCGTCGTGATGATCTCGCTGTAGAACCGCTCCGACGTATCGATATTGTGGTTGTAGTAATCGAGACCGGCATCGGCGAGTGCCGCACTTTGCGCCGGCGTCAGCATGCCGAGCGTCATGCAGGTTTCCATGCCGAGCGACCGGACGCCGCGCACCATGGCAAGCACCGTCTCCATGTCGCGCTCCTTCGGGCTGCGCCAGGCCGCCCCCATGCAGTAGCGGGTGGTGCCTCCCGCCTTTGCCTTGCGTGCCTCCTCCAGAACCCGCTCGACCTCCATCAGCTTCGACGCTTTGAGGCCGGTCGGGGCATGGGCAGACTGGCTGCAATAGCCGCAATCCTCCGCGCAGCCGCCGGTCTTGATGGAGAGCAGCCGGCTCATCTGCACCGCGTTTGGATCAAAATTCTCCCGGTGGGCGGATTGCGCCCGGAACAGCAGATCGTTGAACGGCAGATTATAGATTATTTCAACGTCACCCGGATTCCAGCGACTGGCAACAAGCCCAATCGAGGATTTGTCGCCGTTTTTATCGATTGTCGTCGTCTGCATCCGCAAATTTCCCCACTGAAATCGAGAACATCGATTCTTATTATAGATATAATTTCACATTATCTATAATTTTTAGAAGGACGCAAGCGCGGCCGTTTGCGGCCGGTGATGCCGGGTCGTCGAATGCAGAGTGATCGGGAGGGAAGGTACCGTTCAGCCAACGATGGCGAAGGCGTCTCGTAGCGAACCGGAGGCGCTTCGCACCGGCTTCTGGCCGATCCACTGGACATGCCGCTCCAAGACAGCAAGCGCATTGTCGACCTTGCCCTGTCGTAGGAAACCGAGAATGGCGCGGTGGTCGTGGTCGGTGCGGACTTCCCAATCGGAGCGCCAGGCGGAAAACAGGAAACGGGCGCTGACCGCATGCAGATCGTCGATGGCGGCGAGCAGGCGCGGCATCTCGCAGGGTGCGATCAGCAGGCGATGGAAACGGCGGTTGGCCTCTTCCCAGGAGCGGACGTCGCTGGAATTGTCACCGGCAACCGTCGCCTCCTCCGCCCGATCAAGGATCGATGCCGTCAGATGCGGCGCTGCATGGCGCAGCGCCAGCACTTCCAGCGATGCCCGCATCTGCGCGACCTCACGCACCTCCTTCAGATCGAAGGAGGCCACCCGGACGCCACGACGCGGTTCGCTGACGGCGAGCCCCTGCGCCTCCAGCCGGCGGAAGGCCTCGCGCACCGGCACATGGCTCGCCCCGAACTCCTCGGCGATATGATCCTGCCGCAGCTTCGCCCCCGGCTCGAGCTGACCGGTGATGATCCTGTCGGCGAGGATGCGGCTAATGCGGCTTGCAATCGTATCTTCATTCATGGCGACCATGCAGCATAGATAATTTGCGCAACCCGGCCTGTCGAGCCTGATCGACGGCAGAGGGTGTGGATCGCCCTGGTTTCGACGGGCAAGCAAAAGATTTCTGCAACGACACACACATGCGGAGCTGCCGTCGACGGGATCACCATGCTAGCTGTAGTTGATGGTGTTGCCGTTGCGCGGTCTTGAGAAAAAGTGTTGATCGTACGAATAGCCCCGTATCCCGGTGAGATTCTCGAACAAACCGGAGAAAATGGTTTCAAGTTGATATTGCACGCGAGTGACGACCATTTGCGTGTCTTTTTCCCGCAGATCGCTCGGGATTTGCACGGGCGATGCTTGTCCCGCAGACAAGGCATTGGTTCCTTGAGCGGCCGACCAGACCACCGTCGCCTTGTTCTTGTCGTCGATTTCCACAACGCAGACGAGGACGGTGAGACCCGTGAGGTCATACGGCTCAAGGATCGAGCTCACGCCTGAAAGAATGGTTGAAACATCGGCCCTGGTCCAGCTGCTTTGCATCGACACGATCTCGGCCGATGTGGAAGCGATCTGGTTGACTTTCCGTTTCACTGTCAATCCCTGCCCCAGGTCAACGGAACCGGCCAGCAGGAGGAAAAGGAAAGGCACAAGCATGACAAATTCGATTGCCGACGCTGCGGTGCGATCCTGGAAAAATCGCAACAGCAAAGATGTCGAAAACCGGAGTTGAATAAATTTCATCGCCTCCCCCTAGAATGGTTCATTGCGAAACAATGTGGAGGCGCCCAAAAGATAGCTTCCGTCAGCCAATGTCCGGCTTGAGAGGGAATAGAGATTGACGACCGGTGGCCAGGGCAGGAACGCCTGAACGAGCACGTAGTCGCTGCCGTAACCGATATTGAAACTCTCGGCGATCGTCACATTTCCGTCGGCATCGACAGGGACCATGCCGCCGACGGTCGAAACGTCGCTCAGGACATTGGCCGATACAAGCAGCTTTTTCTCACAATTCAGCATGTAGACCAGGTCGCTGCAGATCGCCGACTTGAATGCGTGCAGAGACATGTTTTTCTCTGCCGCCTGGCCGGTTTTTATAAGCCGCGCATTCTTGTGCACCGCGGCATCGAGAGCCGTGTCAACGAAGAACATCGCCGAGATTTCGAGAACGCCAAAAATAATCACGAAGAGCGGCAAGACCAGGATCGCAAATTCGATCGCTGCGACGCCGGACCTGTCCTTGAAAAGGCGACGGATCAGCCGCGTTTTCTTCATTGGGTCAACCGTACCGACGTCAGATATTGCGTAAACAGCGTCGAGAGGCCTTCCGTGATCTCGTCTTCCGACGCCGCGGAAATGAAGAGATCGGGCGAGGAAGCACAGTCCTCGAGCGCCATCGGGATATAGTCCTGGCGACTGGTGTTACCGCTGACGCCACTGCGCAGGGTACCTCCCCAGGAACTGCTTTTCATGGTCGAGCCGACGGTGGCATTATAGCCCCAGTCTAGCGGCAAAGCCAAGTATTCGGTATAGAGAACAGCGATACTCGCCTTGTTGTCTTTGATGTAGTTACACCAATCTGGATTCATGGGAGTGACTTTGCTCCAATACTTCCCCTTGGGTGTCGTCACCCATTCTCGTTGCGACTGCACACCGTCGGTCAGCAGGAGAACGAGCTTGAGCGGCGAATTCCCGGAGGAACCGTCCCCGGCTTCTCCGACCTTTGCTTTCAGAGCCTTGAGGGAGGTATCGAAATATGTCGCGGTCATCGAACTTGCACTGGTCAGCTTGCTGCTGTCATCAGAGAGCATCTTGCGAGCCGTGCTGGTCGAATATGTTGGCTTCAACGCCACTGAGATCGTTTCCCCAAGCCCGTACAGTGCGACCGTGATCCGCGAGTGCGTCTTGTCGGCACTGTCGATCATGTCGAGCACCTCCTCGACTGCATCCAAGGCGACATCCGACCGCAGCTTGACACCGGCGGCTTTGCTATAGGCGTAAAAAGTCGGATATTTTATTCCTGATACGGTAACGGATTCTGCTGTGTTATGACAGGCAAATTCGCAGCCGGCATTGCTGCGCATCAGCGATTGTCCGGCACTCGTTGCCGCGAGAAGCATGGACGGCGATTTATCCAATACGATATGAACTTCGACATAGGAGGTCGCAGGACCTTTGATGGCGCTCGCGACGCCGACCGGAACCGTCTTGATATTCGCCAGGGCCATCAGCGTCGTCGGTACCGTGCCTTTGGCCGTGGCTGTAATGGTATGGCCGGCTTTATCGAGCTTGATTTCGGTCAGGTCGTAGCTGGAATCGCTCTTGTCGGACTGCGCTTCAAACCAGTCGGCGATGTTTTTCTTCAGTTCATCTTCGTCATAGTTATCGATCTGCTTGACAGCAGCGATCAGAGCGGCATCCAGATCGGACTGCATCTTGTTCTGGACATTGTAGGCGCGGGTGTAGTCAAGACTGGCGCCAACGGCGAGCAGCATCGGCACGGAAACGATCGCAACCACGAGAGCCACGTTGCCGCCTCGATCGCCAACCATGGATTTCAGCCGCGAAGGGACTGAAGCGAAAGAACTGAAGCGCATAATCCTAATACACCTATTGCTTGACAACAGACGGTGCCTTCGAAAAATTACGATTGCGTAAAGTTGAATATAGTAGACCTAGCCATATGGCGCACGCGTATCCATTTCGCGCGGCCATCCAGCTTGCTCAGGCTTAATGTGATCCAGGGCGGAGTTTCGACCGGATATCTCCTTCCATCATTGCTGTTGACCTCTCGTCGGTTTTGGCGCTCTCCGAGCCGTTCTCTGTCGCCCGCAAGGCCATACGCACGTTTACCGATGCTGGCCTGAAACATTGGCGGCCTCCGTGATTTAGACGCCGAACGGACATCCGGTTCGTCAAATGGACAATTTGAAACAGCAAAAGGCGTTTACGAGTTGCTAATGTGTGAAAAAATCATACTAATAAAGTGCCGGAGCACGGGACTGGATAGCCCGGCTTGGCGACGAAGCATGAACAGGGAGAGTTGGCAGTTTCGCCTCGAAAAATGCGCTTCCATATTGTCCCAGCAGGGCTCTCTGCAGCACCGCCCCTGCTCTCGTCCGAGCAGTGCCTGCGATGAGCAGAACAGGCCAGGTCTCACGCTTCAAGGTCGTCGAGGCCGATGTCGATCAGTTGCGCGAACATTACGCACAGACGCTGAAACCCGTTCGCCTAAACGCACTGAACAGAGGCGCCTCGATTTCGGTGGAAGACACGCATTTCTCGACCGGCGATTTCGATATCTGGTCGGGCATATGTCGTTCCGGAATGGAGGTCAGCTTCCAGGAACCACCGGACGCCTTCGCGATCTACCTGCCACTTGCCGGAGCGATGGAACTGGCGACAGGCGGACATGAACTCGTCTCGACCCCCGGCAAGCTGATCGCAACGGATCTTTCGCAAACCCGAATGCTGCGGCTGCATGAACAGCGAAGCCACATCGGCATTGCATTCAGCCGCAAGGCGGTGATCCGACAGCTTTCTGAGTTTCTGGAAATGCCCGTCATCCACGATCTTGATCTTGCCGCGGAATGCGACATGCGGTCACCCGCCGGCGCAAAACTCGTCGCCTATGGGCAACTCCTCTGGGAAATGCTCGCAGGCGGCCCACCGGACAATATTCTCGCCCGCTCCACCGAGTATTTCTTCCGAACGATCATGGTTGCCATGCTGGAAAGCATGCCGCACCGCTATTCGGCACTGTTGGAACGTCCCGTATCGCCCGCCATGCCGCGGCAGGTGAAACGGGCGATCGACTATATGGTCGCAAATCTTGCCAACCCGATCAGTGTTGAAGACATCGCACAATCAGCCGGGGTCGGGGTCCGCGCCCTGCAAGTCGCCTTCCAGCAGTTCAGGGAGACCACGCCGCTGAACCATCTGCGGCAGTTGCGACTGGAAAGTGTTCGCCGCGAACTTATCGCCGTCAAGCATCAGCCCGTTTCCATTTCCGATGTCGCTCGCAACTCAGGATTTACCCATATGGGTCGATTTTCGCTGCTTTATCGCGAGACATTTGGCGAAATGCCGACGGAAACCCTAAAATTGTTCCGCCTCGATAAATAACCTCCCACAGGACGTCCGCGGCGACCCAACGCGCTCGCCTTTCTGCATATTCCGCCAAAGACATATCGGGCGGCGGATGTGCGATTTCTCCGTGCATTCCGCGACGACAACGTTCCTTTGCAGAGGTCGAAGTTCCCGGGTAGCTATTCACATGAGGCTGGCTTCAGGCCTCGCCGATCATGGCTCCGTGGGCCTCGCTGCAGCGTTTCCTAGCCCCAGGGGCGGCAAATGCTTGATGAATGGCATCGTCGCGGCGATGTTCGCCGCCTATTTCGGCTGATCCGGCCGCAGCGCAGATAACCTGTCGTTCGGGAGACACGAAGATCGATGAAATCCCAGCTGTTGTCGATGGCTTAGGCCACGCCGCTGCGCCTCAAATCGCATAACAGGAAACTAGTTCGCTAGGAAAATGGTGCCCGGAGGCGGATTTGAACCACCGACACGCGGATTTTCAATCCGCGTAGAGCACTTGATTATCAAGGCTTCCAGCCATCCATGTTGCATCCATGTTGCATCAAGCCAGCAGAGAACGCTCTGCAGCAGCCAATTCGTCAGCGTCGTCGCCACGTGGGAACAGGTGGCCGTAAACGTCCATGGTCATCACGATTGAGCTATGCCCGAGCCGTTCCTGCACCACTTTCGGCGGCAGGCCGAGGCCGCCATCCGCCGGCCGGTTGATGCACCATGAGGCATAGAAGTGGCGCAGCGCGTGCATGCCGGTATAGCGCGCTTTCATCACCGCCTTGCCGTCCGCGTCTGTCTCGCCGGTAGCGTCACAGACGCCGGCCGCGACCTGCGTTGGCATCAGTCCGCGATTGATGATGTTGGCCAGGCTCTCGACCTTGCCGAGCCCGTTCGGGAAAACCAGATGTTCGGGGCGAGCTTCCTCACAGATCGGGGCGCCCTCCCCGTTCCGTCCGATCACCGGGCGGGGATAGGCGAGCTTCCATTCCTTGAGCGCATTCACGACGATCGGCGGCAGCGGTACGGTTCTCTCTCCCGCTTCCGACTTTGGCCGGCCGATATCGTTGAAACGATCAGCCCGTTGGTGAACGCGCAATTCCTTGCGATCAAGATTTACGTCAGCCCATCGCAACCCTCGCAGCTCAGATGCTCGCAGACCGGCGAAGATGGCCACCAAAAGCAGCGGGCGCCAGCGGCCTTCCAGAGCCGCTACAATCGCCTTGATCTCCTCCCGCGTCGGGATATCGACTCCGACCTTGAGCTTGCCCTTCTGGCGCCGCTCTAGGCGCTTGTCCTTGCCCTTCTGGCGAGCGCGGCTCTTTTCCCTGACCACATTCCTGCCGACCAGGCCACGCTCCAGCGCATCAGCCAGCAGCGAGCCGAGGCTGACCATCAGCTTGCGGATCATTGCCGGCGAGCGACCCGTTTCGCGTAGCTCGTCCTCGAATGCGCGCACCGATGGCACGTTCAACTTTGACAGGAGCGTTTCGCCGATCAGCGGATTGATATGCAGCTCGGCATGCTGCCGGTATTGCTCAAGGGTCGATCGTTCGAGACCTGAAGCCTTGGCGCTGGCGATCCAGAACTGTGCTGCCTTCGCGACGGTGACACTCACGCTGTCGGCCACATGCGTCCCCTCGCGCACTTCAACGGCGGCTGTCGCAGCGAACTGGTCGGCTTCCTTTTTTAGGCGAAAGGTCTTGAGCCGGCGCTTACCGCTCGTGTCCATATAGTCCACGACCCAGGCTGATCGTTCCAAGCCTTTAGGGGTTTTCCATTCCCGCTTCCGAATTGACATAGCATTCTACTCAAAGAGGCTCGCAACTATGAGGAACGAGCGCCCATCTCCATCAGCCATGTAAGCTTCGGCTGTGAACTGCCCGTCCGGCGCCTTTACGGCACGTGCACGAAATTGACTATTGGCAGTCTCCGCCGCTTTGTTCGCAGCTTCGACAAGTTGATCTTTCTCATGTTCCGATTTCGCCTTGGCGATCGGCGTGAGGAACATTTCTGCAAATTCTCCGATCCCCAGCCCTTCCGGGAAGGCATCCTCAAGGGCGGCCACGATTTCAGCGGTCATGCTTCGACGATTGCGCTCAGCCGCTGCCTCTATCCGCTTTTTCAAAGCCTCCGGTATCCGGAGACGAAAATGTAAATCTTCTCTTGCCATGCCCCACCAATGACACACACAGGCATTGACAGCAATGCCACACCTATGACACACAATCTATGCCACACCAATGACACACGTCTTTTAACACGGAGTTACCAATGGCAGAGAATGAACAAAAAATGGATTTGATTTGGGGCGCAGAGGATATCGCAGAGCTGATCGGCAGGACGCCTCGTGTGACCTTCCACTTGCTCACAACGGGTGCGCTTCCCGCAAAGAAGGTTGGGGGCCGCTGGGTCGCCGAGCGCAACAAGCTCATCGCCTTTTTCATGGAAGCGGCATGATCATGGCCCAGAACGCAAAAGGTCCGGCAGAGGCGGCAACCTCTCCGGACCGTGGTTCTAACATTCCACAGAAGGAAACGAAAATGAACACTGAAACAGATACCACCGAAACCAGCCCGACGCCAGTCTTGCAGCGCCGCAAGTTCCTTGCCCTCGCCGCTGCGGGCTCTGCTATCCTTCCGGCCGTTGCGCAAGGTGCAGCAGCGGACAAAACCGGGCGTCTTCCCCAGGCTGAAGAACTGCCGATTGACCGGTTCGAACGCCACGCGGCGGAAATTTCGGACACTCTCAACGAGTACCTGAATGGCCGCTTTTACGCGTGCATCTACCCTTCGCAGGATTACGACAATCCGGTCTGGCTGAAATCGATCGCCGCCGAAAAGCGTCCCCTTCCGGACCGCTTCGAAAGCGCAGTGAGTGCCTTGAAGGCTGTCCTGGCCGAGATGCACCCGGAAGCTACCGAAGTGCGGCACCTGTACACGCCGCGCAACGGGGGGCGCGCTTACGGTTTTCGGATTGATGCCGTCGCTGCGCCTCTCGCAAAGTGGGATGGCGATGGCGAGTACCAGGTCGAGGGTTGGGATGAAGGTCTGGCGGGTGTCTACCACATTAGCCGCCTATGGTCCGACATGGACAAAGCCTGGCTTCTCTTCGGCGCATACATATTCGAAGGCCATCGGGTCGCGCCGCGCGTCATTGTCGATCCGAGCTTGATCCTTCGCAAGGTCGGCGAGGTGTTTGCATGACCGCGCCCTCAGAAAAGCTGCTGGCCGTCGTCGATAGGCTCGATGATGCCGTTCACCTATTGAATGCCGCTTCGATGGCGACTGGCCGGCTCGATGACAGTGAGAGGGGCGCGCTGGCGATAGTTATCGATCTTGTCCTTGAGATCGTTGAGGCGTCTCGTAAAGACATAGCCGAGACGGCCGGCATCGATAGCGATTTGATGGAAACCTCCTGATGCCGGAGCAGCCAATCCAGCCCATAGCAGGTGAAGAAGGCAGCGGCGTCCAAGCCGCTGCACAGTGGCTCGCCAATCATCGAGACGCCGTTCGCGGCGCCATCATTCCTTACCTGCGCCGTCAGTTCGATCTCACGGCGCTGGAGGCAATCGAGGCGGCAAAGATCGCTCACAGGCTTGAGCATGACCAGCGATCGGCCTGAACTTCCCGGCAAGAATGACTGGCCTATTGCGTTCAGGGCCATCGCCCTGGCGGAGAACTTGTCAGGCGATGCGAAGCGCATAGCCGCGATCATCATCGGCTTTTTCAACACGAAAAACGGTCAGTGCGACCCCGGAACGGAAACACTCATGAGGCGGGCGAAGGTGAGCAAGAGGACCGTCGTGAACGCCACGAACGATCTCGACCGTCTCGGTCTGGTTGTAAAAGTCAGGCATGGCGGTAACGGTTTTCGCTCTCGATATCAGCCGAAATGGGCACGCCTTCGGGCGATCGTCGAGGCGTCTGAACAGGACAAAAACGAACCCGAGATAGTGCAAAATGGTGCACTTAGACAGTGCAAAAGCGTGCACTTAGATAGTGCAAAAGCGTGCACCCTAACTCATGTAAGGAACTCATCTAAGAAACTCATAGGCACGGACGGTGGTAGTGGAAGGGTCGCGACTTCAAAGCGGACATCGACCGACAATTCAGAGAATGCCGATGTGATAGGCGGGCTTTTGAGGGGGAGCGTGAGGCGCATCTCCGTTTCAAAGCACGCACCACCATCGGTTGCAAGTGTTCGGAGTGGCGCAAAGGACCAGCTTGAACTGGCTATCGGTGCGCTCGGTGAGACGATGCGGCAATTCGTTCGTGCGAACATCACAGCCGAGATTTTCAACGCGGGCATCACGGCCGAGCAGACGACGCGAGGCGCGGGCATCAGGCTTGTGGTTGATCGCGTGTCGCTGGCGAGCGGTTTGTCAGCGAACGCTGCCACAGCGGAACCGACGACGGTAGAGCTGCCGGCTGGTGAATTCCGGAGGCAGATTTGATGGCGGGGGGCCCGAGGTTGGTCGCAAATGTGAAGCCCCGCTCGACGGACGCACACGACGCGGCCATCGTCGCTGAGCACAAGACGCGTGGCGCCGGGCTAAGCCTGATGATTGAACGCCTAAGTCGTCTCGATATCGCTGATGGAAGAGCAGGCTATGCAACGAAGCTTTGAAACATGGATTTTCGGTCTGGCAGGATGCGCGGGTCCTCCCAGGCATCCAGCCGTCCCACGGGTAATTCGCGCCGCGGTCCGTTCGGCTGTGTGGTGTAAAATCGCACTTGGTTTTTGGCTTGTTGTTGTTGTCTTCCATGGGTTGGGAAGCGGGATTGAGGATCGGGTGCATGGCTGAAAATCAGGAGCGGGCGCTGGAGCAGGCCGATATCAATCGGCGTCTTGAAGCAGGTGAAGAATTGGAGTTCGGCGAAGTCGCAATGGCATTTTCGGTCCGGCCCGGCGAGTGCTGGAAGTTTGCAGGATATGGTGGGCGTGGCCGTAGCCCCGATCCGCACTCGCCGCATTCCGAGATACCGCACACCGCCTGGCTGCATCTTCGGTGGCGTTCGTGTGAGGCTGATGTCGTGCTCGAGGCGCCTTCAGGAACGCGGATTTACGACGTCCGCGTTCGCTCTCCCGTCGCAGCGACTGATCCTGACCAACCTGCCCAAAGCGTACAGGTCGCCGGCGCACCGCTGGAGCCGAGCGCCGCCTTTGACGCCATAGCGGTTGCTGACCTCTCTGGTGATGCTCCTTGGTCGCTGGAAAGGTACCGCGCGGTTTTGGCGACCTCGGGCCTGTCCCTCACGACGGACAAGCTCCGCGTGCCCGGTGTCACGATCACGATCGGTGGCAAAATCGAAAGGGGCGGCGGTCCCACCCTCCTACGAAACGCCCTGCTTGTCTGCCGCTTTTGCAGTGAGGAAAAGCAAGCGCAATTTGCAGGCGCACCCCGCGCGGAAGTCGCTCGGTCGTTGGTCGCATGGCTGATTGCGGATCACCCGGACCTCGTCCCGCCAAGCAGCCGAATCGGTCCGAACCTTCCGCATGAGGTTGCTAGACTCCTGCGGGACCTTGGCTTGCACGGCAGTCGGGACGACTGAAAGCGTCAGCGCACTACTTCGAATTGAAGAAATATTGAGGGGGAAACGAGGGGGAAACGTTTTGTACCTCGTTTCCCCCTTTCAAAGCATGCCACGCCTTCCACCAGTCACCAGAACGGAAGGATCAGGCGCATGGACAAATCCCTTGAAACAGAAGCTTGGACGACAGAGTGGGCGAAGAAATCCGCGCTGCAGGCCGAGTACCCGACAGCCGCCGCCTATGCCGCCGCCATGCGGCGTGGCGTGCTGTCGGCCGGCAAGAAAACACCTGTCACCGCGCCGGCCGTGAACAGCCAGCCGGGCACATTCGGCCCGAAAGCGGTCGAGCGTTGGAACGCGGAATGGGTAGCGTCGGCCGCCCTGCAGGCCGAATATCCGACAGCGGCGGCCTATGTCGCCAGCATGAAACGCGCCGCGCGCTGAGACAACACCGGAAAGGAGCCAAGGAACCATGACCAACACCAAAGCGAAATTCGAAGCTGTCCTCGATGCCGCCCGCCGCGCGCTCGCCGCCGCGACATCGGCGCCGGCTATCCTAGCCGCCGGCAATGATTTGCCGGCGCTGATCGCGGACATCGACGCCGCGTGCGACACGATCGACGACGATATCGCTAAGGAGGCCGAGTCGATCGACCGCAAACGCGCCAACACGCTGCGCGCCGATCGCGCCGCGCTTGCCGATCTCGTAACCGATGCCGAATACCTTCAGCGTCGCATCGACGAAAAGCACAAGGCGATGCTGAAATCCGAAACCGAGGCTGCCATGCAGGCCCGGCACGCGTCCGCTTTGGTAAAGCAGGCGGAGGCAAAGGCGATCGTGGTGAAACTTGCCGCACCGCTTCAGCAAGTCGTCAGCGCGGTGGCGGCGTATCAGGCGCTGGACGCTGAGATGCGCGCCATCAATGACCAGCTTCGCGCCGGTGATCGCAACGATCTGTGCGTGCGTCCGCCGCTGCATTCGGTCACCCGAGAGGGCGAACGGCTGGGCGGCTTGTTCGATTTCGCCCAGGGCGGTCGCCTGTTGATGCCCGGTGACTCTGGCCCGAACCTGCTTGCTGTTGCCGAGCGCCTGAAAGCGGAGGGTGCCGGCAAATGAGGACGACAGTGAACTTTGGCGATCAGATCAACGCCTGGCATGAAGAATGGCAGGCAAGCAAGGAGCTCCGGTTCCAGTTTCCGAGCTGGACGGCTTACGCGTTTGGCCGCCGTTTGCGGGCCGTGTGGGATACGTCGCCGGATCTTCAGCATCAGTATGGCGACGATTTCCGCGCCTTCTCTACGGCCACGAAGAAATACGCAAGTGACGCCATCGCCGCCGCCCGTGACAAGAGCAGTCGCGATGCCGCTAAGCGCTCCGCCGAAGAAGCGCAGCGCCACGGTTCGGTCGGTAATTTTATGCGCAATGTGATGTCCAAGACCCCGCGCGCCGACAAATAGCGCCGTCACCGATCAACGCCGTCTTCCGTCCAGGTCGATGGAACACTGATCGGTTGAAGGCAAGAAACTCGGGGCGCCCTTTGGGAGAAGGTCGAAGAACTAGACCCATAACGGAAAGCCGACCTCCCAGCGCCCCGGTACAGCCGAATGGGTCAAGGTTGGCAAGGTTCAACACCAAAACTTTGGCAGATCTGAAAATCTGCCGGCACATTTGTTCTCCACGAACCTCACAATAGGAGTGAAGCGAAATGCGGGATCTGGAATACAACATCAACGCCCGGGACCGTTCCGGCCCCGGTTTCGACTCGGCGCGGAACCGCGCGCGTGCGTTCAATGGCGAGTTGGACCGCACTGCGCAATCCTTTAACCTGACGGCACTTGCGGCCCGCGCATTCGCTGGCGCCTTCACGCTGACGGCGGTCGCCGAATTCGGGCGCTATGTGAACACCGTCATCGATGACGTTTCGACACTGGTCGATCTCTCGGACAAGGTCGGCGTCGGCATCGAAGATCTGCAGCGCATGCAGTACGGCTTTGGCCTGGCCGGTGTCGAGGCTGGCAACATTGACCAGATTCTTAGCCAGTGGTCGAAGCGGATCGGCGAAGCCCATACGAGCGGCGGCCGATTGGCCGAGATTCTCAAGGCCAATGGGGTTGCGCTCACCGATGGTAACGGCCAGCTGCGCTCTTCTGTCGATCTGATGCGTGACTATGCCGACCTTGTCGCGAATGCAGGCAGCGAGCAGGAGCGGAGTCTGCTTACGGCGCTTGCTTTTGGTAAGGCCGGCCAAGAAATGGTTCTCGCCCTCAAAGACGGTTCGCGGGGGTTCGACGAATTTATGGGCAAATCGGAAGAGGCAGGCGGCGTTTTAGATGAGCAGTTGGCCCGCCGGCTTGAGGAAATCGGCGATGAAATGGACACGATGTGGCATCAGTTCGAGATCAATGCAAAAACTGCCATTGGCAATGCCGTTGTGTTCCTCGCTGATCTACGCGGCGAGTTCGCCAAGCTCGACAGCGCCTATCAGGAGCGCCTTCAGTCTGCTGGTCGCGGCGCGCAGCTCGGCGCACTTGCTGGGCGACTTCCGGAGGCCACAAAAGGAAATCGTCCGAACTCGTTGATCGACGACAGGGTCGACAAGTCCTTCGACGTGCCAGCGCCGTTCGATCTTGAAACTTCCAATAAGCTCGTGGAAGAGGCTATCCGAAAAAACCGCGACAAGTACCGAGACGAATTTCTGGAGAAAAACCGCTCCAAGACGGTCATTCCCCCTGGCACTGGCTTGGGGGACGATGACACCCGCGCAGACACAGTCAAAGTCGCGAGTGAGCAGGTGAGTGCCTATGACCGCGTCATTAAAAAGCTCAATGAGGAAAAGGAGATTTTGGGCCTCACTG
>Ga0307515_10001310_pt1 | contig 56561 bp, 40 predicted proteins | sample 17_EM_MG_FD_194513 | JGI IMG/M metagenome (GOLD analysis project Ga0307515, IMG submission 194513) | Populus trichocarpa ectomycorrhiza microbial communities from riparian zone in the Pacific Northwest, United States - 17_EM | ecosystem: Host-associated > Plants > Roots > Unclassified | place...
TCGGCTTTTGAATAGCCCAGCGCCTTTTTTAATATCGCGCGGCATTCATCTTCTGTTAAAATTGCCATATATTAAATTTTTCTTGCTGTATTAATTACGTTAACTCCTTTAAATAATGCTGTAGACGATCCGTGCGATACCGCGCTGGCCTGCATAGGCTGCCCTTTACCATCAAAGAATGATCCGCCCAAGCGATAATCATTGGCATCGCATACCGCGGCACATGAGTTCCAAAACTCCTGCGTGTTTGATTGGTAAGCCACATCATTCAGCATACCTACAATTTTGCCATTTTTGATCTCGTAATACAACTGACCGCTAAACTGAAAGTTATATCGCTGCTGATCTATCGAGAACGAGCTATCACCAATGATATAAATGCCCTTTTCTACATTTTTGATCATATCGTTTACCCCCATAGGCACTTTGCCCGGTTGTAACGAAATGTTGGCCATACGCTGGAATTGAACATCCTGCCAGCTTTGCGAATAGCAGCAGCCCTGCGACTCTTTTAAGCCGATGATATGCGCCTGGTCGCGGATGGCCTGGTAGTTAACCAATACACCATCTTTAATTATATCCCATTTTTTGGCCTCAACACCTTCGTCATCATAACCAACGGCGCCAAGCGAACCAACCTGGGTTTTATCGGCCACAATGTTTACATTTTTACTGCCGAAGTTGAATTTTTTTGATTCCCATTTATCCAGTGTAAGGAAACTGGTACCGGCAAAGTTGGCTTCGTAACCCAATACACGGTCAAGCTCAGTAGGGTGGCCTACAGATTCGTGAATGGTTAACCAAAGGTGGCTGGGATCTAAAACCAGGTCGTATTTGCCCGCTTCAACTGATTTTGCTTTCAGCTTTTGATCGGCCTGGGTAGCTGCCGCGCGGGCATCTTCCAGCATATCATACCTGTCTTTATATAGCGTGGTTACACCTTTTATCTTGTCGCTTTCGCGCGGGGTCATATATTCGTAACCCATTCCGCGTGGGGCGCTTAATGATTGTCGGGTTTCAAATTTGCCGGTTTTTGCATCAATTTTAGTAACCGCGAACAAAGGCCAGATGCGATGGATATCCTGGTCGATATATGAACCGTCGGTTGACGCAAAGTATTTTTGCTCGTTTACTAAAAACAGGATAGAGTTTACATAATTGGCGCCGCCTTTCATGGCTGCATCGTTTACAGACAGCAGTAAATCTGTTTTTTCTTTCATCGGCACTTCAAACGCGTTGCGCTCAATCGGCGTTTTCCAGCTTACTTCGCCATGGCCCTTTTGAGGCACCAGCTGCACCGGATCTGTTTGGATGCGGGCATTTTCTTTGGCGATAGCTACTGCAAGTTCGGCCGCTTTGGCTATGCTGTCATTATCCAGCTTATCTGTAGCGGCAAAGCCCCAGCAACCGTTGGCAATAACGCGGATACCCATACCGTACGATTGGGTATCAACTATATTTTCAACCTTGTTTTCGCGGGTTACCACAAACTGGTTAAGGTAGCGGCCTATGCGCACATCAGTATAAGTGGCGCCTTTTGACCGGGCTGCATTTAAAACCACATCGGCCATTCGTTTTTTAAGGGCCACGTCTACCGGGCTCATATCATGGCCGGGTAAAACGGGCGAGCCGAAAACGGGGATCCTGCTAAGCATGGATGCGCTAATGCCCATTCCGGTAAGGTAAAGGAAATCTTTTCTTTTCAAGGTCAGTCAGTTTTAAGTCCTAAATATAATAAGCGAAGTTTAAATATTTAAGTGTTTGAAGCAAGATCGTGTGTTTTGTTACGAATTATCCTAAGATTTCCTTACAATATATGTTTTAGCAATTTGGTCATGCCAGCCTTGCCGCATCGGGTTCCATAAAATAGTTAAAAAGCCTAGTCCGCAAAGTAAACCCGATAATATTTTGCTGAAATTACGTGACAGGGCTCTCCCAAATGTTAGCCGTTCTCCAAAGGCATCAACAACAACAAGTTTGCAAATTGTTTTGCCAATGCTTCCCTTCATAGTAGTGGTTTCAAATGAAGAATGATAAAATATCATACCCGTAACGAGCGCTAATAGCGCGCTCTCGCTTGATATGTGGTGAGGTAATATTGACGTAAATCTGGAAAGTATGCCAGCAACGGCAGCAATTAAAATAATGCCTATATACAATAGTGCATAATCGATAAAATACGCCAATAATCTCCACCAAAAACTAGCGACATTAGTTGGCGATGGAATATATATTCCAATCGATTTAAAATACTCCTGAAACTCATGAAGATCTGCGGCCTGCTGTAAACCATCGGCAATGGGCGATAATATAAAATCAGTTGTCTGGATGCCCATATCCATCAGTTCGGTGTGGCTGTAGGGGCCTTCATTTTGGCCCTGCCTTAAAATGTAGTATTCGTTAATCATCCATCAGTGTGTTTAGGTTTTGGAAATTAATTAAAATCCAAACAGCACACAAATTAATTAACGCTAATAATTTAACGCGTACATAATAATATTTACCCCAAACTTGGTGTTGTCCTCGGCCAGGAAGCGTTTGTTCCTGAAATCATAGTCCCATTCGCAACCATAGTCCTTGCTGCTATATAACACAGCAATGCGGCCATTAATTTCAATAGCCTTCAGGTAATCATGCACCAGGTCGTCGCCCCAGCCATTTAATTCAAAGCTGGTGGTAGGTGGGCCCTTATCGAAAGAAAAAAAAGAGTGGTATATTTTATGGTTGTTGGGGATTTTTTTCAAAGCCGTTGGGCCAAATAAAGCTGCCATTTGCGCTTCGAACGATTTAGCAAAAAGGCCGTCTATATCATGGTTACAATCGTCCACAAAAATGAAACCGCCGTTCTCTGCGTACTTTTTAAAATTCGCCCGCTCTTTGGTATCAAACTGCACAAGCTTATGCCCGCTCAGATAGCAAAAGGGATATAAGAAAATATCGTCGCTGCTCAGGGGGATCACTTTTTCCTGCTGATCGATGGGGATAGTGGTATACTCCAACAGGGAATTGAGCAGGTTTGATGGCATGCGCTGGTCTGTATCCCAATCGCCGGAGTGGTAACTTAACCTGGTAAACGTGAATTTTCCGCTGAATGCCATCGTATTTTAAAACCTTAAAAGTAGTACAATATTTTATGCTGATGCTACATTTGTTTGCATTGCTTGTAAAGTTTTGGATACTTTATTTGATTTTTAATAAAAAATACTGGTTTTTAATCAAAAGGGTGATATATTGGGAGAGTACATTAAAAACGTATTAAGTTGGAACTGACCGAAAATAATATAAAAGCCCTGCTTGCCAAATTGCCGCAATTAAAAAGCGAGATTCAAAAGGTAATAGTAGGGCAGGATGCCATATTGGACGAATTACTGGTGGCATTTTTAGCCGGAGGCCATTGCCTGTTGGAAGGCGTGCCCGGCCTGGCCAAAACGCTCATCGTAAAAACCATGTCGCAAGCCCTGCACCTGGCCTTCAGGCGCATCCAGTTTACCCCCGATTTGATGCCGACAGATATCATTGGTACCGAAATACTGGAAGAAGACCACCCCACAGGTAAACGCTTCTTTAAATTTAATAAAGGCCCATTGTTTGCCAACATTATTTTGGCCGACGAAATTAACCGTACACCGCCCAAAACACAATCGGCATTGCTGGAAGCCATGCAAGAGTTTGAGGTAACCTACGGCGGACAAACATACCCCCTGGATAAGCCCTTTTTTATCCTTGCTACCCAAAACCCTATTGAACAGGCCGGCACTTACCCCTTGCCCGAAGCCCAGTTAGACCGTTTTTTATTGCTGATAAAAATTGGATACCCAACCGAGCAGGAAGAGTTTGAAGTACTGAACCGTACTACCGGCACCAAAAAAGCCGATGTTAAGGCAGTAATAACCGCGGAAGAAATTATTCAGGCCCAGGCACTGGTTAGGCAGGTTACTATAAGCGACGATTTAGTAAAGTATGTAAGCCAAATAATCCGCGCTACCCGACCGGATACCACTACTGTAAACTATATAAAAGAATGGGTACGCTGGGGTGCAGGCCCGCGTGCAGGCCAGGCCTTAATATTAACGGGCAAAGCACGTGCCTTATTAAAAGGAAGGTATTCCGTTTTGATGGAAGATATCCACGCCATGGCCCCGGCAGTTTTAAGGCACAGGATATTGATGAACTTTAAAGCAGAGGCGGAAGGTATAACATCAGATAAAGTGACGGCAGAGTTGGTGAGGGTGGTAGAGAGAAGCAAAGCCATTGTCTGAACCGGGATTAAACAGATTTATCGGATTTTTGGGATTTTGATTTGCTTTAACACTTAAATTTTGTGATTCCCGTTAATCCATTTAATCCGAGTTCAGACAAAATAAATCCGACATCGAACATCTCAAATCCGAAATCAAAATGCTTGATCCTAAAGTATTAATGACCATTAAGGATTTGCCGTTACTGGCGAAAACGGTTATTGATGGCTTTATGAATGGGTTTAACAAAAGCAAAGTGAAGGGGCCCGGGCTTGAGTTTAGCCAGTATCGCAGCTATCAGCCCGGCGATGACCTGCGCTGGCTGGATTGGCGCATGTTTGCCCGGAGCGACCGGTATTATATCCGCGAATCGGAGGTGGAAACCAGTATTTCGGTGAAGTTTTTGGTTGATGCCAGCGCATCGATGGATCATGATGATAACGGGATAAAAAAGATAGACTATGCCCGTTTCCTGGTGGCGTCGCTGGCCTGGTTATCCAATTTGCAGGGCGATTCGGTAGGTTTGTATGTTTTCCAGGATGGCGGTTTGTTTTCACTGGCATCCAAACCCGATCCGCAACATTTGCAACGGTTGTTTTATCACCTGCAACAGGTTAAACCCAATGGCAAGTTTACGCAGCCAGTTCATTACAAGGAGCTGTTTGCGGGCGATGGACGGAAGGAGCTATTGGTATTTGTTACCGATATGTACCAGGCTGATGGCGAGATAAATAAACTGCTGGATTCACTAACAGCTTTAAAACATGAAGTGGTAGTATTTCACCTGATGGGCAAAAATGAGCTTGATTTTGATTTTGGCGGATATGCTTCTTTAGAAGACCTGGAAACCGGCGAGACCATCGAAATAAATGCCCAACAAGCAGCCGACTACCAGCAAAAGCTGAAAAACCATTTAGAGGCTATCCGGATGCAATTACTGGGCAAGCACATCTATTACAGGATGCTCAGCACCGCCCAGCCGCTGGATGAAGCCCTGCGCGATTTTTTAACCCAACGAAACAAAAGCAAATTTTAACAAACTGTTTACTTTATTCATTCTTAAATCAATAATTCAATAACTCATTAATTCAATAATTAACAAAAGGTGCAGTTTTTAAACCCCATATGGTTGTTTGCCATTGCCGCGATAAGCATCCCGGTAGTGATACACCTATGGAATATCAGGCCGGGCAAAACCTTAAAGGTTGGCAGCATAGCCCTGGTAACCGCGGCAGCCCAAAAAAGCAGCCGGAGTTTTAAGTTGAATGAGGTGTTGCTTTTTATTTTGCGATGCCTGTTTTTATTGACCCTTGCTTTTTTATTGGCGGCCCCTTTTTGGCAGCGCAGCCAGGCAACAGGCAAAACAAAAGGGTGGGTGCTCATCCCTAAAGCCAACCTGAAAGAGACCTGTAAAAATTTGAAATTTACTGTAGATTCTTTGTCTAAAGTTGGTTATGAGTTTCATTATTTTGATGAAAACTTTAAGAAGTTTGAATTAAATAAAGTACTGAATGATAGTTTATTAAAAGATAAACCTGAAGTAGAAAATTACTGGAACCTGGTGGCAAAATTAAACGAAACGCTACCGCCAACCCTGCCGGTTTATTTACTCACCCCAAACCAGGCAAAGTACTTTAACGGCAACAAACCATCAGTGTCGCTTAACCTGCATTGGCAAACCTATACCCCAGCCGACTCGGTAAGCACATGGGTTGAAAATGCCTGGTTTACCAGTAATAATTCAATAAAAGTTATCGGAGGAAATAGCCGGCCGTCGGGTACTTATTTTACAAGCTATATTATCCAATCCGAAGGCGATCCAAAGTCGCCGTTCATAGTAGATGTTAACCATGGCCGCCCGGTTATTAGCTTAAAGAGCGCCCCGGAAAAACTCACGCCTATTGATACGGGCGCTTTACGGGTAGCTATCTATACCGATAAATACGGTGCTGATGAAAAATATTTAGGTGCTGCCTTACAGGCAATTATCGATTTTACCCAACGTAAGGTTGTAGTCAAAAAATATACTGATGCTGCGCAAATACCGGCAAAACAGGACTGGTTATTTTGGCTCTCCGATAAACCTGTTGATGCCAGTGTGCTGGTTAAAGCAGCCCATGTGTTAAACTACCAACAGGGGAAGATCTGGGCGGAATCATCATCAATAAAAACCAGCAACGCTTTTGCTTTGGCCGAAAGGGAGGAGCCCACAGCAATTTATAAACTGGTTAAAAACGAAATTTCGGGCGGTAAATCTATTTGGGTTGATGGCTATGGCAACCCTGTTTTAACGCAGGAGCAAAGCCCGAAAACTACACAGTACCATTTTTATTCCCGCTTCAATCCCGCCTGGAATGACCTGGTTTGGAGTAATAATTTCCCAAAGTTATTATTGAAGTTTGTTTTATATGATACTGATTATAAAGTGTTAAAAAGTCGTGATCTAACTAAAATTGACCATCGGCAAATAATGCCAAATATAATTTGGTCGGCAAAAAAGATAGATAATAGTAAAATAATTGTGCAAACAGATCTGTCGCGCTATTTCTGGCTGATGCTGGTTGCCGTGTTCATTGTCGAAAGATGGGTTGCCCGTAAAAATAAGCCTGTATTAAAATGATTGAACAGACAGGTATACATAAAATAAACGCGATACGCAGGTGGTATATCAGCTATCAGCTGCTTGCCGATGTGCTTTTTGCTGCTGCTATATCGCTGCTTTCCATTGCTTTGCTGAGGTATTTATTTAAAGTACCGGCGCTTTGGGCATTACCGTTATTTGTATTATGCCTGGTAATTTTTCTGGTCATTCATCAGGCCTGGAAAACCAGCGACGTTTTGATAGCTAATTTCCTTGATCAACAATATCCCGAACTGGAAGAAAGCAGCGGGTTGGTATTGAAACCCGCATCACAATTAAACCTGCTGGAAACACTACAGGTACAAAAGGTAGAAACTCAGTTGCAGGCTGTTCCGCAGTGGCACAGTTCGTTTTTGAAGCGGGCAAAACTTGCGCTGCTGTTGCTGTTGTTTGCATTTGGATTGACCTGGGTACTAAACAAGCCGTCGGCAACAAATCAATCTTTGGCAGGAAAGGCCTCATCAACTGAAAATAATGCTATTCCCGAAAAGGTATTGCCTCAAATATCCTCGATTGATGTCGTAGTATATCCGCCCGCTTACACAGGTAAACAGCCACGCAGCCAGGATAAGTTTACTTTAAATGTAGAGGATGGCGCGACTGTAAGCTGGAAAATTACCACCAACATCGCGGTTAAACAGGTGGCATTGTTGTTTAACGATAAGGAAATTATCAACCTTAAAAATATAAACCCGGATAAAACCAGTTGGCAAATCCAAAAACTGATTAACAAGCCTGGTTTTTACCAGGTTAACGTTGATGGCAAGCTTTCTGACTTATACCAGGTACAGGTAATAACAGACCAGCCGCCGGTTATCCATATTAAATCGCCTAAACAATACACCTATATTGATGCCGGCGAAGCGCAAAAGGTAAATATTAATGCAACTGTTAATGATGATTATGGTGTAGCAAACGCGCTTATTTTTGCAACAGTAGCCAAAGGGAGCGGCGAGGCTGTGAAATTTAAGGAGTACAAGCTTGATTTTGGAAGCTCATTCAACAATCATCAACCTCAATATAACCTGCAAAAACTCATTAACCTGCCCGCTTTAAACATGGAGCCAGGCGATGAACTTTACTTTTATATACAGGCTACTGACACCCGCCAGCAGGAAAGCCGGACGGATGTTTATACAGTATCTATACAGGATACTGCGCAATTGTTAAGCATGGATGGGATGCTGAGCGGGGTAAACCAGAAGCCGGAATTTTTCCGTAGTGAACGGCAGATCATTCTGGATACCGAAAAGTTATTAAAAGATAAGGATAGTATCAGTACTTCAAAATTTAACGACCGGAGCAATGACCTTGGCGTTGATCAAAAGCTGCTTCGGCTGCGCTATGGTAAGTTTTTGGGCGAAGAGTCAGAATCGGACATTAATCCCGCGGATGTGAAAGATGATCCGGTTGGGGATATCAACAATTACGGTAATGCGGCGGTAATATTGGATAAATACACTGATAAACATGATAATGCCGAGGATGCCCAGTTTTTTGATCCTGAACTAAAAAAACAACTCAAAGCTACGCTTACAGAAATGTGGAAGGCCGAATTGCAATTAAGGCTTTACAAACCACAGGACGCATTGCCATTTGAGTATAAAGCACTAAGATTGTTAAAAGATTTGCAGCAAAAATCAAGGATGTATGTAGCTAAAACTTCCTATAATCCACCGGCGTTAAAGTTAGAGAAACGCTTAAGCGGCGATCTGTCGAAGATCAATCAACCCATCAATAAATCGGATGTTAAACCCGGTACGGATCAATATGAAAATTTAAAAAAGGCGGTGCAGGTTTTAGCACAGCTTAAGGTTACGCCAAAAATGAGCTATGCAGATGAACATGTGCTTGCTTTAGCTAATCAGCAGCTCAGTTCAAAGGCTTCGGCTCAACCGGGTGTGTATTTGTCCGCTTTAAGTGCCATGCGCCGGATCTTATCAAAATCAGATAAAATCAAGCCGGGCGATATCCCGTTGGTGGAAAGAGCGATTCAAAAAACACTGATTCCAGCTGACAAAGTGCCGGTTGCAGCGCAAAACCCCGCAGATTTAGGTTTATCGCAGCAGTATTATAAAAACCTTAATCGCTTAAACCGCTAAATACAAATGAACTGGAACGCCATTGTTATCATCATTTGCATTTTAATTGCTGCTTTCGCGGTTTGGAAAGAGTACGTTCGGGCCAATCAATCGCGTTTGGTTTTACGACTGCTTGCAACTATAACGGCGATAACTGCATTAGCATGTATTGCTTTACCTTTAACTTACCAGGTTGATGTAAACCGGCAAGATAAAAGGGACGCGCTATTATTAACCGAAGGATTTAGTGCTGATAGTGTGAGCAGGTACAATACCGAAAAAATATTCACCCTGGATAGCGCAATCAGCAAAAAGAGTCCAAAGGCAGTGCTGATCTATGATTTAGCAGATCTGAAATCCGATTCGACGATTACACAAATACGCATTTTGGGCGATGGTTTGGACAAGGAAGACCTGCAGCGATTGGATCACCTACCTGTAATATTCTACCCCGCGGCTCTTAAACAAGGGATAACCGCAGTTAGTTGGAATGAACACCTGAAAGCAGGAGATGAGATTAACGTTGCTGGAACTTATAAAAACAGTTTGCCTCAAAAAATAAAATTGGTACTAAAAGGCTTAAGTACAGGGTTGGATTCGGTAATCATTCCACCGGGCGAGGCAGTGCCGTTTAATTTAAGGAGCACGCCAAAAAATCCGGGTAAAAACGTTTATAAGCTATTGGTTATAACCGGGACGGATACGCTCGAAAACCAAAATGTCCCCGTACAAATTGAGCTGGCTAAACCTTTGAATGTTTTAATGCTAACAGCATCGCCCGATTTTGAGAGCCGGTTTTTAAAGAACTGGCTTTCCGGGAGCGGATTCGCGGTGGCTGCCCGCTCGGCAATCAGCAAAGATAAATTCAACAAAGAGTTTATCAACCTGGATCAATTTCCGCTTGATCATTTATCGGCATCGGTTTTCGGGAAATTCGATGTTTTAATTGCCGACCTCTCCGTTTTGAAAACGCTAAATGGGGCCGAGGCTGCCGCTTTACAACAGGAAGTAACCCAAAAAGGCCTGGGGATAGTTATCCGGGCTGATAGTAGCTTAAGATCAAATTCGTGGCTGCAACGTGATTTTCCTGCTGACCGGTTGGCGGTGAAAGATCCGGCGCCTGTTTCGCTTAACATACAAGGCAAAACCGGTAATACAGCCAAATTGAATGCCGGAATGGTTTACCTGGCAAACCAGGCTAATGCACAACCATTGGTTAATGACGAGCACGGACATGTTTTAGCAGCCAATGCATTGGCTGGTGCCGGTAAATTGGTATTCACACCCTTGAATAATACTTTCAGCTGGATATTAGGCGGTGATAAAGCCGACTATTCAGCTTTATGGTCGTTATTGATAGCTAAGGCAACACGAAAGGTTGCCACACCAGAATCATGGACAGTAAAATCGGCTATACCAACAGTATCAAACCGGGTTGAATTACAGCTGGAGAGCGCTGTAGCGCCATCCGGAATACAAATTGACAGCGCGATTATCTCCCCAATACAAAATAGCAAGCTCCCTTTTCAATGGGTGGTTAACTATTGGCCGCAGGCGGTTGGCTGGCAATCTGTAAAACAAAGCAACGGGACTTTAAATTGGTTTTACGTTTATAGTTACGATGATTGGAAAACCATAAGGATGCTAAAAAAGCAGGCCGATACCAAGGCCTACATCGCCAATAACGTTATTAATAGCAATGTAACGAAACAGATACACGAAAAAGCCACGATTGCTGTAAGTAAAATATATTTTTATGTTTTGCTGCTGATGGCTTGCGCTTTTTTATGGTTAGAGGCTAAGTTTCGGTAGATATACAAGAAATAAAAGGAGGAAATATACTTTGAGAAGACGTGACTTTATCTATTTAACGGGTATGGGTGCCGGCGCTTTAATGCTGCCCGGTATGAATGCCCTCGGTAAAACAATCGATCCGGTACAGGCGCTGGAAGGCGTTGATGTAAAGATCAAAAAAGAGCTGGCTGATGTGGCTTTAAATGCAGCCAAATCAAACGGTGCTACCTATGCCGATGTCAGGATTGGCCGCTACCTTAACCAGTTTGTGGTTACCCGAGAAAACAAGGTGCTTAATGTGGCCAATACCGAATCGTACGGTATCGGTATTCGGGTTATAGCTAATGGTTGCTGGGGATTTGCCGCAACCAACGATGTAACTAAAGAGGGCATGGCTAAAACTGCTCTGAAAGCGGTTGCTGTTGCCAAAGCCAATGCCAAAATTGGCGGCGCTCCCGTAGAACTTGCCCCTCAAAAAGGTTATGGCGAAGTGAACTGGAAAACACCGATTACCAAAAACGCATTTGAAGTGCCTATCAAGGAAAAGGTTGACCTGTTGCTTAACGCCAACGGCGTAGCCATGGCAGGCGGCGCCAACTTTGTAAACTCGATTATGTTTGCTGTAAACGAGCAAAAATACTTTGCATCTACCGATGGTTCGTATATCGACCAGGATGTACATCGTTTATTCCCGAGTTTTACGGTAACCAAAATTGATCCGGCAGCCGGTTCATTTGAAACCCGCAGGTCGTTAAGCTCGCCGGTTGGTATGGGATACGAGTATCTTGATCCGTTGGACAGCGAGAAAGTGGCTGGTATAACTACCCGCTACAAAAAGCGTTACGATATGATTGAAGATATGAAGTTTGCTACCCAGCAGGCAGCCGATAAAATAAAAGCAAAATCGGTTGAGCCGGGCAAATATGACCTGGTGCTTGATCCTTCGCACTTATGGTTAACCATTCACGAATCTGTTGGCCACCCTACCGAGCTTGACCGTGTATTGGGCTACGAGGCTAACTTTGCCGGTACCAGCTTCCTTACGTTGGATAAATGGAAATCAGGCAAGTTTAACTTTGGCAGCAAGGCTGTAAATATTGTGGCCGATAAAACCCAGGTAGGTTCATTAGGCGCTGTAGGTTATGATGATGAAGGCGTTAAGTGCAAAAAATGGGATATCATTAAAGAGGGAACCTTAGTTAATTACCAGGCCATTCGCGACCAGGCACATATTATCGGGCTCACCGAATCACAAGGCTGCTGTTACTCTCAAAGCTGGCAGGATGTGCAATTTCAGCGTATGCCAAATATATCTTTGCAACCGGGTAAAACTCCATTGAGTGTTGATGAGATGATAAAAAATGTCGAGAAAGGCGTTTACATCATTGGCGATGGCTCGTTCTCTATTGATCAGCAGCGCTATAACTTCCAGTTTGGCGGGCAGCTGTTTTATGAGATAAAAAATGGCAAGATAGCCGGGATGCTTAATGATGTTGCCTACCAGGCCAATACACAGGAGTTCTGGAATTCCTGTAACCAGGTTTGCGACGAGCGCGACTACCGTTTAGGCGGGGCCTTTAATGACGGTAAAGGTCAGCCAGGTCAGTCAAGTGCAGTATCGCACGGATCATCAACCGCGTTATTTAAGGGAGTTAATGTAATCAACACTAAAAGAAAGATCGGATAACTGAATTATGCCTATATTAAATAAAGAAGAAGCCCAGGCTTTACTAAAAAAGGTACTTGCCTATTCAAAAGCCGAGGAGTGTGAGGTAAGTTTAAACGGAAGTGAAGGCGGTAATATCCGCACCGCATTAAACGCGGTATCAACAGCCGGCGATATTAGTACGATCGGATTGGCCGTAACATCGGTATTTGGCAAAAAGGCCGGTACTGCTACCATTGATGAATTTGACGATGCCGCCCTGGAAAGGGTAGTGCGCCGGTCGGAGGAACTGGCACAATTAGCGCCGGCCAATCCCGAATATATGCCGATGTTAGGCCCGCAAACTTTTGCAGAGTCTATCACCTTTAATGCTAATACAGCAGCTATAACGCCGGATACCCGCGCCGAAATGGTAGCCAAAAGCCTGGCGGTTACCAAAGAAGCAAAATTGACAGCAGCCGGGTTCCTTGAGAATTCTACCAGTTTTAACGCTATCATGAATTCCAAAGGGTTGTTTGCTTATAACAAAGGTAGTGATGTTACTTTCTCGGTTACTACCCGTAACCAGGAAGGCACAGCATCTGGCTACGCGGCCCGCGGGTTTACGGATGTAAAGAAAATGGATACCTACGCGGCTACCAAGTACGCGGCTGGCAAGTGTCAAAGCTCGTCGGGAGCCAAGGCCATTGAGCCTGGTAAGTATACGGTGATACTGGAGCCGGTTGCTGCAACCTATTTACTTGAAAATATGTTTCGCTTTGATGCCCGAAGTGCTGAGGAGGGCCGCAGCTTTCTGAGCAAGAAGGGTGGAGGCACCCGCCTTGGCGAACAGCTGATGGACCCAAAAGTAAATATCTACTCTGATCCCTTTAACCCCGACCTGCCATCAACTACGTGGAGTGGTGACGGTTTGCCGCGCGAGAAGACCAGCTGGATTGAAAAAGGCGTGGTAAAAAACTTAAGCTATAGCCGATACTGGGCTGATAAAAAGGGTGTTAAGCCTTTGCCAGGCCCCGGCAATATCATTATGGACGGCGGCGATGCCAGCCTGGAAGACCTCATTAAAAGCACTGAACGTGGTATCCTCGTATCACGCCTCTGGTATATTCGCATGGTTGATCCGCAATCATTGCTGTTAACAGGGCTTACCCGGGATGGTACATTTTATATCGAGAACGGTAAGATTAAGTTCCCGGTAAAAAACTTCAGGTTTAACGAGAGCCCGGTTATTATGCTCAACAACCTGGAAGCCCTGGGCAAACAAGAGCGGAGCATCAGCGTAGAGAGCTATCGGAGTTACCTGATCCCGGCGCTAAAAGTTCGGGACTTTACGTTTAGCTCGTTATCGGATGCTGTTTAAATACAAATAATACCAAAAAAGGAGCAATGAGAAGTTGCTCCTTTTTAGTAATAATCCTACAGTAAATTGGCTATAATATTCCATCGGAATCAGTAATCCTTTCATTAAAAAGTGCCGCCTTAATTTGTTGGTGCAGTTAATCCGGCGTTTAACGAAGCGCTAATGGAAGTGGATTATATCAGGCTTTATTATAAGTAGATGTCATTCAATACATTTGGCACAAGTAACGCGAGGGTAAATAATATTGCTTAGCTTTAATGCCCGGTAAAGCCAACATCCCCTGCCAGTCATTATTAAAACATGAAGTGCAAAAAGTACTGTTACAGTTTTATATTTCCCCTTTGCGGCGTGTTCGTTGTATCGACGGTATGTTTGGCCCAGACTAAAAAAGGCGGTACGAAAACAAAAGAGAAAGTCATTTTTTTTGAAGATTTCGCGGGCAAAAAACTCGATCGTAATAAATGGAATGCCGAAGTAACGGGCATGCATGTGAATAATGAACTACAGGCCTATGTTGACACTAACTCAACCACGTTTTTGGTTAGTGGTGCGGCGGCCGAGGGGGCCAAAAACGGCGCATTGATAATAAGGCCGCAGTGGATGCCCGGCTTTAAGACAAAAGACGGGCAGCATTTCGATTTCATATCAGGCAGGATAAATACCAAAGATAAATTTGAATTTACCTATGGAAAAGCCGAGGCGCGGATTAAACTAACCGAAGGCGCCGGCCTTTGGCCTGCCTGGTGGATGTTGGGAAACGGCATGTGGCCGGCCTGCGGCGAAATTGACATTATGGAATATGTAGGCGAGAAGGATTGGGCCAGCGCCGCTGTGCATGGCCCCGGCTACAGCGGCGAAACACCATTTGTAAACCGCCAGTATTTTAATGTGGGTAATGATGTTACCCACTGGCACATTTATGCTGTAGAATGGACGCCCGACGCCCTTTATTTTAAATATGATGGTAAACTCATGTTTAGGTTAAATAAAAAGATGACCGCGCATTATGGGAATTGGGCGTTTGATAATAAAAAATACCTCATCCTGAATTATGCACTGGGCGGCGCTTATCCGGTAAAAGTAAACGGCGTAACGATGCCTTACAATGGCATGCCTGCATCAACAGTAGGTCTTATTAGGAAAAATAAGGCAAAAATGCTGGTTGATTGGGTTAGGGTAACACAAGAAAAATAGGGTGCAATTAAATGTATTTCAACCCTGATCATTAGAACCTGTTTTTATTCTATTTAACTTAAAGATAATTTAGCTATAAAAAAGAGAAAATCAGGCCGAAAATATTACCATATATCAAACAATTTTGCTTGTTTTACGTATAAAGGTCGAGATTTGATTTCGTTTGTGAACGGTGCGTTATGTTATATTATTGGTTGTAAATCATTTATCCCGTTTTGGAAGTTTATTAACCCTACCTTATTATCAAAAAAGCTGAAAACTAAAAGATATCGAGGTAAATGAAGAGCCGTCTACTTGTTTTTATTTTTTTACTTATTTCGCTGCGTGGCTTTAGCCAGTCGTGCTCATTAACTGTAGCCATATCTTCTTCCGAACCGGGTATATGCGCAGGCAACACGATTGATTTAACAGCCAGCCCTTCTGGCGGCACCGGCAATTATGATTATGCATGGAGCACTGGCGAAACAGTTAATCCTATTCACGTTAATAAAGCAGGCAATTATACTGTAACTGTTACCGACAAAACTTCGGGTTGTACGGCTAATAAAACAATTGCTGTAAGTATTACCCCAACACCCTCAGCGCCTGTAGTTACTGGTGGCGGTACGGTTTGCCAGGGTACAAGCGCCCACCTTCAAATTACTTCATCAGGTGATAGTTTTCAATGGTATACACAGGCAGCAGGCGGCACCCCGTTTCATACCGGTGTTAGCTATGATACGCCCCCGGTTACCGGTTATACGGCCTATTATGTTGAAGCCACTACTGCTGGTTGTACAAGTGCGCGGATAGGAGTTTCTGTTAATGTTTTAGGCAAACCGGTAGCGCATAATGCTAAAGCCTGCGCAGGCAGCCCGGTTACATTATCGGTAAGTAACGGCGATAATTATAGCTGGTATACTTCCAGTACCTCCACAAACGTGGTTAATACCGGGCCAACGCTTACAATCCCGTCGTTGCAGCAAACGGTGTATTACTTTGTCACTTCTACTGTTAATGGGTGCACAAGCGAGCGCACGGTTGTATCTGCAACAGTAACTTCGGCACCGCAATCGCCCACAGTTACCGGTAATAACACAGTTTGTTCTGGTTCAGTAATCACATTACACGCTGATGCCCCATCTGGCGTTGCCGATTGGTTTGCTACGCCTACCGGCGGCACTCCATTAATATCAAGTCCCGATTATACAACCCCATCGCTTACTGCAAACACAACCTATTATGTGCAAAATACGGTAAACGATTGCCAAAGCCCGCGTGTTCCGGTTACTGTTACAGTAACACCAATACCTGTAGCGCCCTCGCAACAAACAGTAAACAGTTGTTATAATAGCAGCGCGCACCTTACTGCCGGTACATCCGGCACCTATCAATGGTACGCAGATGCAGATGGCAAGCACTTTTTAAAACAAGGGCTCACTTATGATACGCCGCCATTGACCCAGGATATTACTTATTATATTATGGCTGTTAATTCGGGTTGTAATAGCGCACTCAGCCCCGTAAATGTTATTATTGCGCCCCCTGTTCAGGCGCCGTCGGTATTAAACCCGCCCATTACCTGTAACGGATCGACGGCAGTGCTTACGGCAACTGCGCCAGGAGGTAATTACCAATGGTTTGCAACCGCTACAGATAACAATCCCTTGCCAGTTACAGAGAATGGAAAATTTACCACACCTGGCTTAACCGCAACTACTACCTATTATGTACAAACAACAATAGGGCAGTGTACAAGTGATCGTACTGCGGTTAAGGTAGTGGTTTCAAGCCCGGTGGCATCGCCGGTGGCGCACGATACCAGCACCTGTTCAGGAAACCCGGCAACATTATCCGCAACCGGGCCAACCGGGGATTATGCATGGTATGACAGTGGCAATAACCTTGTGCAGGTAGGGCAAACGTTTACTACCCCTGCGTTAACGGCAACTACAACATATACGGTACAAGTTACCGTTAATGGTTGTACCAGCGCCCCTGTGCCTGTAAAAGTAGTTGTTACGCCATTGCCGCAATCGCCCGTAGCGGGGGCGTCGCCTACAATCTGTCCTGGCAGTACGGCCAACCTTTCGGCCAGCGCGGCCGCAGGCGAGAGTATTGATTGGTATGCCGCACCAACGGGCGGTGTATCGCTGCACACAGGAAACACTTATACCACACCGCCTTTATCTGCCGATAAAACCTACTACGTGCAAAGTACTTCAGGCTCCTGCACCAGCACGCGTACACCAATTAACGTTACTGTTGATAATAGCGGCACTTCATTTAAATATTCGTCGGCAACGTATGCAACAACGGGCGAAAACCCCACTCCTGTAATTATTAACCCCTCGGGTAGCGGCACATTCAGCGCGCCTGCGGGTCTTGTATTTATAAGTACTACTACGGGGCAAATTAACGTTGGAGCAAGCATTCCCGGAACTTATAAAATTGTGTTCACCAGCAGTGGCACCTGTTCTGGCACCTATTCAAGCATCATAACGATTAGTGTTAACCCCCTCACTGCTTTTACATATAATACCCCCGTTTGTAAAACGGGCGCCAATCCAAAACCGGTATTTGCGCCGGGCGCAAGCGCAGGGGTTTTCACGGTATCGCCCGGCGGGTTAACTTTCGTAAATGACAATACAGGGGAAATTAACCTGGCAAATACTGCCAAAGGCACATATACCGTTACCAACACCATTCCGCCCAGCGGCTCGTTTTCGGGCAGTTCATCGTCTTTTAAAATTACTATTGACAATGCCGTGGTTGTAAGCGCAGGCGCTAATCAGACTGTCCCGCTAAATACGCCGGTAACTTTAAATGGCAGCATAACCGGCGCCTCGGGTGGCACATGGTCTGGCGGCGCCGGTAAATTTTCGGATGTAAATGATCTCCACGCCGTTTATACTCCTGCAAATAATGAGCGTAAAGCGGTGCTCACTTTACTTTCAAACAAGCCGGCCGGCTCGTGTAACGCCGCATCTGCCATGGTAACCATTTTTTTTAATACGGTACCGCCGGCACCTACTGCCCAGGGCGCCCAAATTTGCAAAGGCAGCAGTACTACGTTAACGGCTACAGGTCCGGGTGGTACCTATAATTGGTTTACGGTAGCAAACGGCGGTTCATCAATAAAACAAGGGGCAAGTTACGCTACGCCAACCCTTACCGCTACTACAACCTATTATGTTCAAACCACGGTAAACGGACTCACGAGCTCACGCACCGCTGTAACGGTAAGTGTTTACGATGCACCACCACCGCCAAAAACATCGGCCGATACCGTTGTTATTTGCGCAGGTGGCACAGCAAAATTCATTGCAAGCGGCTCGGCGGGAACTTACCAATGGCTAAACGAAAGTGGGCAAACTGTAGCCATAGGCGATAACTTTACAACATCGTCATTAAATACCAGCACATTTTACAATGTGCAAGCTGTGGTTGGGCAATGCGTAAGCGCTATGAAGAAAGTAGTTGTTGTAGTTAACCCAATACCGTATGTTACAAGTAGCTCAAGTGGTTTTACCTGTAGTGGCAATGCTTTAAATTATACCATAACCGCTAACCTGCCAACGGCGACCTTCAGTTGGGGCCGTGCCACTGTAGCCGGCATCAGCAACCCGGCAGTGTCAAATCAAACCAGCACTTTAATTTCAGATACGCTAATAAACACAACGGCCAATCCTATCAACGTAACCTATGCAATTACCCCAATAGGTGGCACATGTCCCGGTACGCCCATTAATTACGTTGTTACAGTTTACCCTACGCCGGTGATAATCAGCTCAGCAAAAGATTCAATCTGTAATGGCACTTCTGCTAATTATAATATAAAGTTTAGTACAGCCAACACCTCGTTTAGATGGAGCAGGGCAGCCGTCGCTGGTATTACCAATAACGCGGTAAGTGGGCAGGCCTCTAATATTATCAGAGAGGTTTTATACAATACCAACACCACCCCGGTTGATGTTGTTTATACCATTAATTATAAAACAAATGACTGTGATGGTCCGCCCTTCAATTGGGTTGTTACCGTTAACCCCGCCCTTAATATTACCAGTGATACAGTTTCATTAGCTTGCAATAAAACGCCGCAAAATTATACCATTACATCTAATGTTCCTATTGCAACTTTTACCTGGACGCGCGCGGCGGTGCCGGGTATCAGTAACCCGGCAGCTACCGGTTCTGGCCCTGTCATTGACGAAGCTTTAACAAACACCACAACAGGCCCTGTCAACGTTGATTATATAATTACGCCATCAGCCTATGGTTGCGATGGCATCCCGTTTACGCATACGGCTAAAGTTAATACCAAGCCCGATGTACCACAGGCAAACAGCAATTCGCCGGTGTGCCTGGGTAATACTATTAATTTGCGCACCCCCTCATTAGCCGGCGCTACTTTTATGTGGACCGGGCCTAATAATTATTCGTCAACATCACAAAATCCGGATATTCCGGCTACCGTTGAAAGCGCAGGTACCTACAATTTATTTGTCACCGTGGCGGGTTGTACAAGCGATGCCGGCGTTACTACCGTGCAGGTAAACCAACCTCCGGTTGCAAAGGTTACAGGTCCCGAACTGGTATGTGTTAATGTAACATCTATCGCTCTTAAAGGTTCGGTAACAGGTGGTACTACAACAGGTATCTGGTCGTCAAGTAATCCCAAAGGAAGGTTTTTACCGTCATCAACCACTGTTGATAATGTACAATACATCCCATCGCCTGAAGAAAAAGCTGCGGGTAATGTCACCATAACCCTGTCATCTACCAGTAAAGATGATTGCACCATTTCTACTTCAACCCTCAACATCAGGTACGGGCAGGAGCCCGGTGCAGATGCCGGTAAGGACCTAAATGTTTGCTCGCAAGACCAGCTTGTGCAATTGGCCGGCAAAGTCCTTGTGCCGGGAAGTGCCGGTTTTTGGAGTACTGCCGCGGGCGATGGTCAGTTCCATTCTGGTAATCAACCCAATGCTACATACTCGCCCGGGGCTAACGATTTGAAAAATGGATCGGTTGTGTTAACGTTTAATGTAGATAACGCGGGCCAGTGCTATACGCCGTCTGATTCGGTTAAAATAACATTCTTTGGCCCGCCGGATTTGACCACTGAAAAAATAAGATACGTTTTAAAAGATAAGACGATTACCCTACACCCGTCTGTTAATGATGAATCTGTGGGTTACCTATGGTCGCCAAATTATAATATCAGCGATATTCACGTAAAAGAACCGGTAATAACCGGAAGCGTAGATACTACCTATACCTTGACTATTACTGATAGTTTGGGTTGTGTTACTACCGGTACAACCCATATTGTTGTATCGCCTTTTTTATCAGTATCCAATGCATTTTCGCCCAACGGTGATGGTACGAATGATACCTGGGAGATAACGGGGCTGGTAGCCTATGAAAACTCAACGGTTGACGTATTTAACCGCTATGGCACACTGATATTCCATTCCAAAGGCTATGGCGTACCATGGGACGGCAAATCGAACGGGCAACCCGTGCCGGTTGGCGTTTATTACTTTATTGTGGATACCAAACTTAACGGGCAACGGTTCACGGGATACGTAACGGTATTGCGATAGTTGGTAGTGAGTAGTGAGTTGTGAGTTGTGAGTTGTGAGTTGTGAGTTGGATTATGTTAAATTGAAATAATTAAAACAAACATTGCTGGGGTTGGTTCAACACTGCCCACTGCCCACTGCCCACTGCCCACTGCCCACTGCCCACTGCCCACTGCCCACTGCCCACTGCCCACTGCCCACTGCCCACTGCCCACTGCCCACTGCCCACTGCCCACTGCCCACTGCCCATTCACCAATTTATCCCAAAATCCCCAGCAAATCTGTTTTTGACATGGATTGTAAAAACGAGCTGTCTGTATTAACCAAATTATCGGCAAGACTTCGTTTAAAATCCTGCATTTGCATGATTTTTTCTTCCACGGTATCCGGGCAAATCATCCTTACAGCTACCACATGTTTGTTTTGACCTATCCGGTGCGAGCGGTCGATGGCCTGGTTTTCAACGGCGGGGTTCCACCAGGGGTCTACAATATACACGTAATCGGCTTCGGTTAAATTAAGGCCGGTGCCACCGGCTTTCATGCTGATAAGAAATACGCTGATTTTTGGATTATTTTGAAATTCATTTACAACAGCCTCCCGGTTACGGGTGCTGCCTGTGAGCCAGCAAAATTCGATTTTACGACTTAGCAGTTCTTTCCTGATCAGTTCCAGCATCGACACAAACTGCGAAAATACCAGTATTTTATGCTGATGCTGTTTGCTTTCAATTTGCTCAATCAGCATTTCTATTTTGGCCGATTCTGAGCCAGGTGGCTTTTCTCCGTCAATCAACAACGGCGAGTCGCAGATTTGCCTTAATTTAGTTAGCCCTTTAAGCACGTTCATCGGCGTTTTCCTTAGCTCATCGCTGGTTGTGGCCGAGATGTATTCGCGGAATTCTTTTTCATAGGCATCGTAAATTTTGCGTTGCTGCTCCTTCATTTCGCAGTACAAAACCATCTCTGTTTTTTCGGGCAGTTCGGCTGCAACCTGTTGTTTGGTGCGGCGCAGAACAAAGGGCTTTATTTTATGCTGCAATTCGGCCGCGCGCTTATGGCTCTTAAATTTATCAATAGGTACAGCATAAATATCTTTAAAGTACTGCTTGGTGCCCAACAAACCGGGGCAGGCAAATGAAAGCTGACCGTAAATATCAAAGGTGTTGTTTTCGATGGGGGTACCCGTAATGGTGATCCGGTTGCGTGATTTTAACAGTCGCGCCGCCTTGTACCGTTGCGAATCGGGATTTTTTATCTGTTGCGATTCATCAAGAAAAACATAGTTAAACTGGTAATGCTTTAAAAAGTTAATATCGGCCAGCAGAGTGCCGTACGATGTCAGGATAATCTCATACCCATCAAAATCGGCCGTACTTTTTACCCTGTCGGCACCGTAAATGGTGTGCATTCTAATAGATGGCGCAAACTTTTTAACCTCGGCCTGCCAGTTAAATATAATAGATGTTGGCACCACCAGTAAATTGGTATTCCGTTCTCTTTTTTTGCGTTGCGATAATATGAACGCGATGATTTGCATGGTTTTGCCCAAACCCATATCATCGGCAAGGCATCCTCCAAAATTAAAATCATCTAAAAAGTTAAGCCAGTTTAAACCTTGCTGTTGATAAGGGCGAAGTGTCGTTTTCAGCTCGGCCGATACTTCTACAGGGGTTATCTTATCAAAATCAGCTAACCTTTCGCGGTAGGTATATAACTCGGCCTTAACTTCCTCATCCATTACCTGCTGATCAAACAGCTCGCTTATCGCTGTATAATTAATCTTGTGGATACTTAAAATATCCTCTTCAGTAACCTCGCCGGCATTAAAGTATTTAGTGAATTTTTCAATCCACTCCAACGGCAAAATACCCAACGTGCCATCATCCAACTGCACATATTTGCTCTTGTTGCGTACCGCTTTTTGTACCCGTTTTAGGCTGGTTTTGGTTTTACCAAAGCGAATGCCAATTTCGGTATTGAACCAATTGATACCGCTGAGCACCCTGATGGTAATATTTACTTTGTTTGGGTTTAGCTTATTGCCCTCCAGTTCGTTAAAACCTAATACGGTAATCCCATGCTGCCGCCAATCCTCAAATACGTTTAAAAACCATTCTTCCTGCAAAAAATGCCTTTTATGCAGGTAAAAATAATGCAGGTCGTTATCCAGCTGCTCGTCAAAGTAGGGGTGTTGTCTTACCAATAAGGCGGTAAGCGCTATTTCGGCTTCATCGTCGCGTTTTACAATAAACTCATTACCTTTATGGTCGACCCCATGAATGGTGCGTTTGGTGCGTACCGGAATTTCGGCCTCGCCGTAGCGCATCACCGGGATAATCATTACGTGGCTGCCAAAATCCGACAGGTAAATGATCTGTTCTGTTTCGGCATCAAAACCCTGCTTTTTTAACTGGGCTTGTGTGGCCGGTTTTATGTGCTGATAGGCGATGCTGATCCTGTCTTCCAGTTTGGTAAGCAACTGCGTTTTAAACTCCTTGTATTTGGAGTGGTGGATAAGCAGGTTTTCGGAGCGTTTACGCATCAGGTCGATGATGCCCAGCAATTGAATATTATCGGCCAGGTAAAGCTTGTCCTTTACTAAAATAAAATAGCTGAACCGGATACCCAGGTCTTTAAGCTGATGCACCTCGCCATCAATTGTAAGCTGGCCCGAAAATTCATAAAACGGCCCCTGTGGTTTAATGTCCAGGTTGATGTTTTGCGGCAACAAGCCAACCTTAACAGGTACTATAGACGATGCCGTGATATTGTCCGATACCTCGTTGTTGTGGTAATAAAAATCGTATTTCAGCGGATTTTTGATGATTGCCCGTAAAGCCAATATATCTGCCGCCGACCGTTTGCTATTAATATGGTTTTGAAACTTATTTATCCCCGTAAAAAACTTTAGTTGCTCATGATCATCCGTTGCCCAAATCTGGTCTAAAGGGTTAAGCAGCGTTAAGGGGTTCTTGATCTTACCGTCTTTAGTTGTTTGCGCGTTGTACAATTCAACAAAAAGGTATTTGTAATACTTATGCTGTTTCAATACTATACACACCGCCCGCCCGGCATCCTCTTCATGTTCGGTTATCGCTGCATCGGGTGGCAACAGTAATTCGCTGTATTGGTCTAAACTCTCTTTGGTAACGGGAATAAGTGAAGGCAGTCTTGGTACAATAACGGTTTGCTTATCGGTGTACATCACTTTAAAAAAAGCATCCAAATCGGCTTCGTTCTCCAGGCCGTAATCGATGGCGGCCTTTCTTATTTTTTCGTCTCTTAACTGGCTATCGAAATATATGCGCAGATCATTTTTTTTAATAATAGCGGTAAGCGCCGCGGTTTGGTGCTCGCAAAGCCTCCCGTGGCTGGCATTACACCTGCAGCTTAATAAAAGTTGCAGATCGTTTTGAACCACGGTAACCTGCGGAAAGTTAACAGCATCAAATTCGTGGTAAAATACCCCGTTGTTAATTTCAATAAATTCGGGAATGATGTGCTTGTAATAGGATGGGTGGTTATCAAATCCACCGCCGGACCGCTGGAGTATAACCGTATCGGTAACTGCTGCAAAGGGCAGATCTAAAATATAAGTATGGCCCTCATGTTCATCATCCTCATAAATAGCTACGGTATCCAATATAATTCCCTCGTTGTGTTTGGGTAAATATCTTAAGAATTGCGGAAAGTAGGGGTATGTGTGTGATGAATTTTTATTAACTGTACTGTCATAAATATTGGGTGAACTGTCCGATTCTCTGACTTCGGACGACTACGCCTGTAGTCTCCAGACTACAGGATAATAAATTTCACGAATGGGTATACCGGTTTTTGCATACACACCTGACAAACAAATAAATGGGGGATTTCAAATCAAATTTTAGGCGTAACCGCCTTAAACGGCTTATCAAACGAATTTGCCCCAATTACACCTACTTTTCGGCGGTAAACCTTGTCGTGGCAAGTTACATATAGCACATCAAAATTTGGCCCGCCAAAGCAAATATTGGCCGGGCTATTTCCAAGCGGTACAGGTATTATTGAAATTACACGGCCTAACTGGTCCATAATCTGGATGCCCATATTGGTTACCGCATAAATGCGGTTGTTTCGGTCGCATTTTAAGCCATCGGCCCATGCATTTTCGGCATTATCGGGTACGTGCAGCCAACCAAAACGCTGCTTAGCAGTTAGTGTACCATCGGTTTTAACCTGGTAAGCATATATCCAATGGCTTGCACTTTCGGCTACATATAACTCCGTTTGATCGGGGCTAAGGGCCAGACCGTTAGGGAATTTGAGGCCCTCATCAACAACCAACTTTTCGCCATTGGGCTTTATAAGGAAAATTTTGCCCGGCTTTTCTGCGCCATTAGGTGCTGTTACATATATATTCCCGTTATTGGCTACCGTAAGGTCGTTTACATTTATCCCGTCGGCAACTACGCTTTCATTATTATTAGCATCATATTTTAAAATTTGATTGGTAGCAGTTGCTGTGTTATAACGTAGTCCATCGGCACCAAAGGCAGTACCGCTGGCTTTTTTTGAATCTATTTTAAGCTGTGTTAAGTGTCCATGCAAATCCACTTTATATGTTTTCGCATTCGGGATATCCTGGTAAAATACTTCCCCGGCTGCATTAACACCGGTTCCTTCGGCAAAGCCATAGCCTTCCCCAACCAATTCCCAGTCTTCGCCTGGTATAATGATGGTGTTTGTGAAAGCATTTTTTGATTGGCCTTTTGCAACCGGTTTTGGATAATCTTTCCAAAGAAAACGCATGGCTTGTGGAAATATAGCCGTTGCATGGATCCCATTGTGGCCGCCATCGCCCCAGATATGCTCAACCTCGTAACCGGCAAACTGCAGGGCTCTTTCCATCATCTGGGCGGTAATCCACCAGTCGCCCACATAGTTATTCAAATCGTTTGTTCCATCTTGTAAAAACACCCTGAGCGGCTTTGGTTCGTATTTGCGGATTAATGTCGGGAACCGTTCAGCGCCCCTGAAACCAACATAAGTGCCTATCGAGCTAAATACACGGCTAAACTGATCTGGCCGTTCCCAGGCCGCGTTAAAGGCGGCAATCGCGCCGCTGCTTGATCCGCCTATGGCCCGGTCATTGGCGTTTTTTGAAAGGAGGATGGGTTTACCGTCCTTGGTTTTTTGCTGCTCAACATCGGGGAGTAGTTCCTGCAACAAAAACTTGATATAATTATCGCCTAACCCATCATATTCGTAGCTACGGTTATTACGGTTTAAGGCGCTGCTGTTATCATTGGCCTGCACGCTGCCTGGTTGTATAAACACCGCTATAGTCACCGGCATTTCTTTTTTGTAAATAAGATTATCAAAAACAACAGGGGCTTTAAACTGGATACCGTCCTGGTTAACATACAGGCAGGCAGGTTTTTTACCGTCATACGCTGCCGGAACATAAACCCAGTATTTACGGGTTGTGCCGGGATATATTTTCGAGTTTTCAAATGTAAATTCCATTAGGTCGCCCTTGGGTACACCGGTTTGATCAACCGATGCAGGATCAACAGGATAATTTTCGGCCGGCGACTGGGCAAATACCGCCAACCGGAATATAAAACACACACAAAGAAGCAATACTTTTATTGGGTTCATAGCGGGCTTATTTTAGGTTTATGTAATTGGTTTTCAAATATATAAAATTGATAGTTAAATGACGGACGGCTGATTGAAGAGATTGTTACTAAAGAGATTCTCAATAAAAAATATAATTCCTATAGAATTAGTAGTTTATAAAAATTATTTTATATTTGCGGTGTAAAATTACCACCATGATCACTTTTTTTAATCCTGCAATAGGGTTTAATAAATTTTCTTCAGTTATCCTGCAACAGCCCATGTGCTGTTATTGCTGTTGTTGTTAACGCGGCACAACCTCTTATTTTTTGATACCTAATTTTTGCCTGCAAAAAAGCAGTGCATAGTATCCGGAATTATCAAAACATCATTTCACAACATTCTTTAACCCCCTTAAAAAGATGAGATAATATTTTACTAACTATCTATAAATGACACCGGCAAGGGAGCCTTGCCGGTGGTTTGGATGGCAGATCAGCCCGTAACGCCAATCACTAACTGATCTTCGTCCCCGGTTTTACTAACAAATAATCATTAACATAAAACATTTAAATATATGGAAATATATCTCCATGCCAATTTTTTATATCTATCCCGTTCCTATAAAGTTTTTAAACAGGCAGCAATTTTATTGCTGATACTTATCCCTTTCGCCTCGTTTTCTCAAACAAGCAGCCCGTCGGTTATCAATTCTAAACTATATGGAAAAGTGGTTGATGCCACCAATAAACAACCCATCCCAGGAGTTGTGGTACGCATTAAAGGCACCACGCATACCGTAGCTACAAACTCCGATGGGGAGTTTAATTTTGTTACCGGCCAAAAGTTTCCTTATACTTTATTAGTAAGCTTTATTGGTTACGATAAAGTAGAACTTACCGTAAACGGCAGCCCGGTACAGATAGAACTTAAGCCTGCAGTAAACCAACTTACCGATGTGGTAGTTGTAGGTTACGGTACGCAGAAGAAAAGCGATGTTACAGGGGCCATCTCATCGGTACCTAAAGAAAACCTTAACCAGGTATCATCATCAGTTGATAATTTATTGCGCGGTTCGGCGCCGGGGGTTAATGTAACCCAAAGCTCGGGCCAACCAGGGGCGTCGGCAAGTATCCGCATCAGGGGTGGTAACTCTATCACCGGCGGTAACGAGCCTTTGTATGTGATAGATGGTTTTCCGGTTTATAATGATAACGCCAGCGTTGCAACAGGTTCCGGCTCGGGCGCTGGTGTAAACGCGTTATCAACCATTAACCCGTCAGATATCGAATCTATCGAGATCCTTAAAGATGCTTCTGCAACTGCCATATATGGTTCAAGAGGCGCCAATGGCGTAATTCTTATCAGTACTAAAAAGGGCAGGAGGGGCACCAGTGATGTGTCTTATGGCGCTTATTATGGTCAGCAACGAATTACCAAAACCCTGCCATTGCTTGATGCTACGCAGTGGGCCAACCTCCGGAATGACATATTAGCCAGCACCGGTCAGACCCCGTCCTTTACAGCCGAACAGATTGCCGCATTGGGCAAAGGAAGTGATTGGCAAAGTGCAGCTTTTCGTCATGCGCCGGTACAAAACCATGAATTGAGTTTTACCGGTGGCGACGAGCGGTCGAGGTTTGCCGTATCTGGCAATTATTTTAGCCAGGACGGCATAGTGCTTAATACCAATTTTAAACGGTATTCGCTTCGTGCCAATTATGAGCGTAATATCTCCTCTAAATTCAAAATTGGTTTAAACTCCACCATAAGTTATTCAACTACAACAGGTGCGGCCACCAATACCGGCTCGGCCAGTTTAAGCAGCCCCAATTTGATTACCAATATCATCACCACATCTCCTGCAGTGCCTATAAAAGATCAGAATGGTAATTATAACCTGGTTAATCCCTACACGAGCGTGCCATCTAACCCGATAAATGACTTGTTGAACGTCATCAACAAAACAAATATCAACCGCTCATTAGGCAACTTTTATGGCGAATACACTTTATTGCCGGGCTTAAAAGCAAAAGTGAGCCTTGGCGCCGACCTGCTTAGTACCAAGCAAAACTACTTTGCAGGGCCTAATACAGCCAATGGTTACGCCGTTGTTGGTATTGCAAGTGTAGGTAATGCCACCGTAAATACATGGCTTAACGAAAATACGCTTACGTACGATAAAATTATAGATAACAAGCATTTTATTAATATCCTTGCCGGGTATACTACCCAGAAATCTAACGGCGAGGCAGCAACTGCCGGTTCAAAAAACTTTGTAAGCAGCGCTACAACCTATAATAGCCTGCAAAGCGGCTCACAAACTTCAACACCTACATCAAGCGCGTATAGCTGGGCGCTTAACTCGTACCTGGCGCGTATCAACTATTCGTACCTACATAAATACAATTTTACGGTTTCGGGTAGGGCCGATGGTTCATCGCGGTTTGGGGCGGGTAATAAATGGGGCTACTTCCCATCTGCCGGTTTTTCTTGGAACGCGGTTGAAGAGGATTTTATCAAAAACATCAAATCCATCAGTAGCCTTAAAGTGCGCTTAAGTGCCGGCGAGACCGGAAACCAGGAGATAGGGCAATACCAGTCGCTGGCTACTTTATCGCCGGTTAATTACGACTTTAACAGCGTATTGATAACCGGCTTTGCAGCCAACCGGCTCTCCAATCCAAATTTGAAATGGGAAAAAACCAAGCAGTATGACATTGGCATCGACCTTGGATTATTGGATAACCGTATCAACCTTACAGCAGATGCCTATTATAAAAAAACCAACGACCTGTTGCTAAGCATCCCAATCCCGTTATCAACCGGTTATTCTACTTCGTTACAAAATATAGGCAGCGTACAGAACAAAGGCCTGGAGTTGGGTATCAATACCGAAAACATCAGCGGTGGTGCCTTTACCTGGAAAACATCATTGGTATATGCCTTAAACCGGAACAAAGTATTGAACCTTGGGGCAACCCAAACATCGTTTTTCCCTGCCGTGCCAAATGGCACTTTGGGGATATTGCAACCGGTTAACATAAAAGTGGGTTTACCGCTGGGCACTTTCTGGGGCTATAAAACAGCCGGCATATTCCAGTCGGCAGCAGAAATTACCAATTCGCCTACGTTGGATACCAAAGCTAACACCAAGCCCGGCGACCGCAAATATGTGGATACCAATAACGACGGCCTGATTACAGCCGCCGATAAAACTAACCTGGGCAGCTCGCAGCCAAAGTTCACCGGTAGTTTTACCAACAACTTCTCTTATCGCCATGTAGACCTGCTGGTGTTTTTCCAGGGCTCGTATGGTAACAAAATCTATAATGCGTTGCGCCAGCAATTGGAAATCACCAACCTATCTACTAACGCTTATGCCAGCGTAGCCGATAGGTGGACACCAACCAACCCAACTAACGATGTAGCAAGGGCAAGTAATTCGCCGGTTGCGCAAATGTCTGACAGGTACATCGAGAACGGATCGTACCTGCGCCTTAAAAACGTAGTGCTGGGCTATACTTTCAACGGAAGCATACTCAATAAAATTCGCGCCAAACAGCTGCGTATTTATGTATCGGCCCAAAACCTGGCCACCATAACCAAATATAAAGGGTATGACCCGGAGGTAAACTCGTTTGAGCAAAACAATACATCGCAGGGTATCGACTTCGGCGCTTATCCAAATTACAAAACCTTTTTAGTGGGTTTAAATGTCACTTTCTAACCTAATAATTAAATACGAATGAAAAAGATATATATACTGATAGGCGTGGCAAGCATCCTTTTTTCCTGCAATAAACTGGACGAAAAGCCTGCGTCGGTAATTGTAAAAGAACAGTTTTTTAAAACACAGGGAGATGCCGTTGCCGGGGTAACCGCTGTTTACGGCGAGTTGGTAAGCGACGGTACCGAACAGCCGCTTTACGGCAGGGAGATCAACTTCCTTACGGATATGACCACCGATGACCTTTCTGCCGGCCCGTCTGCAATTAACCCGAATGTGAGGTCGCTTAGCTCCATTACTTATACGGCGACAAATGATAGGGTACAGGTTTTATGGCGACAATTATATACTGGTATCAGCAGGGCAAATGTGGCTATCGATCAAATCCCGGCTATGTCTTTTGATGAAACCATTCGCAAGAGGCTGGTTTTGGAAGCCAGGTTTTTACGCGCCCTGTTTTATTTTGACCTGGTACGCCTATGGGGCGACGTCCCGTTGGTGTTGCATGACCCTACATCTACCGATTTAAATAGTTTAAAAACCAACAGAAGCCCGGCAGCTAATGTATACAAGCAAATTATTGCCGACTTAAACGATGCGCAAAACCTGCCCGCAAGCTATAGCGGCGCGGATATAGGCCGCGCAACAGGCGGTGCTGCCAAAGCTTTATTATTAAAAGTTTACCTGACCCAAAAAGACTGGACGAACGCGGTAGCCAAGGCAAAGGAAATTATTAATGGCGCTTATGGCTACGGCTTAGTTGCCAACTACGGCGATTTATTTAACAAGGCTACTAAAAACGGAAAGGAACATATTTTTTCGGCACAGTTTGATTCCAACGGAGGCCTGGGCAATACCAGCACGTTGATGGGGGCAGCATTTACCGGTTTTGGTGTAAGCGTACCTGCGGATATACCTGCGGATAGCTCGGTTTACAAGCAATTTAATGCCAATGATACCCGCAGGGCGGTTACTTTTTATACATCACTTACCAACCCATCAACAGGTGTTGTTAAAGTTTACCCTTCTTTTTATTTCGGTAAATATGTGGATAGAACGGTGTTGCTTACTTCCAATCAAAGTGGCATAAACTTTCCCGTACTCAGGTACGCCGATGTACTATTGATGTATTCGGAGGCATTAAATGAAATTGGAGGGGCAACCGCCGATGCCTACAGCGGTATTAACCAGGTAAGGAACCGCGCCAATACAGGTGACTTAACGCCCGGACTTTCGCAGGCTGCGTTCAGAGATTCGCTTTACGCCGAAAGAAGGCGCGAGTTTGTGCAGGAAGCCCAGCGCTGGTTTGACCTGGTCCGCACCGGCAAATTGGTTGAAGCGGTTTCAAAAGTTGCTACAAAAACCAATGTAAGCGCTAAAAATTACCTGTTTCCTATTCCGCAAAGCGAAATCAGTATCAACGCGGGTTTAACGCAAAACCCAGGCTATACCAATTAACAGAACCGTTAGAATTTATCATCCACTGACCCATATAAACATAAACACATGAAAACACACTTTAAATTCCTCAGCCGGTTATCAAAGGGCACTTTGCTTTCCGGGGCATTGGCGATGTCGGCCATGACACCGGCTTTTGCGCAAAATAACCAAACCCCGGCTTACCAGGGAAAAGTTGGCAAAACACTTGCCGATTCAAAAGAATGGTGGCCTGCACCGGTTAAAGCCCCTAAAGGCGCACCAAACGTAATCTGGATTTTGCTGGATGACGTTGGCTTTGGTGCCACAAGCGCGTTTGGCGGCATCATTAATACCCCAATTTATGATAGCCTGGCCAATAACGGCTTGCGCTATACCAACTTTCATACGGCAGCCATTTGCGCGCCTACAAGGGCTGCCTTACTTACCGGCCGCAACCATCACTATGTACACATGGGCGGATTTGCGCATACCATATTATCGGCAGGTTTTCCGGGATATGACGGACGCATACCCGCAGATAAAGGTACCATTGCCGAAATATTGCGCGAAAATGGCTACAATACCTTTGCCGTTGGCAAGTACGGTTTAACGCCTGATGAAGATGCGACCGATGCCGGTCCGTTTGATAGGTGGCCAAGCGGCAAAGGGTTTGATCATTTTTTTGGTTTCCTGGGTTCGCAAACAGACCAGTATAAGCCCGATCTGGTTGAAGATAATGCCCATGTAAAGCCAGATGGAAGGCACCTGAGCGAGCAAATAACCGATAAAGCTATCAGCTATATCACCCGCCAGCAAAAGGTTGCGCCCGATAAGCCATTTTTCCTGTACTACGCGCCGGGCGCCACACATGCGCCTCACCAGGTGGCCAAAGAATGGAGCGATCTGTATAAAGGAAAGTTTGACGGGGGATGGGATGTTTTCAGAGAAAAAGTTTTTGCCGAACAAAAGCGTAAAGGCATTATTCCTGCAAACGCCGTGTTGCCTCCGCGCAATCCGGGTATAAAGGCCTGGAACACGCTATCGGCAGATGAAAAAAAACTGTATGCCCGTTTTATGGAGGTTTACGCGGGTTACCTTACTTATACCGATCATGAAACCGGGCGTTTGATAAGCTATCTGAAACAAAGCGGCCAATTGGATAACACCTTGATTTTTGTTGTAATTGGCGATAATGGCGCCAGCAAAGAGGGCTCGCAAAATGGTGACATTGACCGCTCAATACTTACCAACAGCGGGTCGGAAGAAGAAACCATTAAATATAACCTGAATAAAATAGATGAGATTGGTACGCCCGAAGGTATAGAAGCTAATTATCCGTTAGGTTGGGCCCAGGCTGCCAATACGCCGTTTAAATACTGGAAGCAAGACGCTAACTCCGAAGGCGGTACACGTAACCCGTTGATTGTGTTTTATCCTAAAGGAATAAAAGATAAAGGCGGCATCCGTACACAATACGGCCACGTTAACGATTTACTGCCTACCACACTGGAATACCTGGGTATTAACGCGCCAGAGTACATTAAAGGTGTTAAGCAGGATACCTTGCAAGGTACATCGCTGGTTTATTCGTTTGATAACGCGGCCGCGCCAACCAGGCATAATTTGCAATACTATTATATTTTCGGCTCCCGCTCTATTTACAAGGATGGATGGAAGGCAGAAGCATTACATCATACCACGTTTTTTAATACATCGCGTAACCCTGCCGATACAGTCAGAGATTTTAATAAGGATAAGTGGGAACTTTATAACTTAGATAAAGATTTCAATGAACGTAATGACCTGGCTGCCAAATACCCTGAAAAGCTAAAGGAGTTGCAGGCCTTATTTGATGAACAGGCGCAAAAAAACAACATTTATCCTTTTATTGATTGGGACGACGTGTTTAAATTGAGGATCCATAAAAAACCGGGAGCAACGCAGGCCAATCAAAAATCGATGATAAACGTAACGCCCCCTAAAAGCAAATAACAGATGAAAAAAAAGAGTATCATATGCATGACGCTTTTATTAGCGGTTGCAGGTTTGCAGCAGGCGCAGGCTCAGCAAAAAAAGCCGAACATTATCCTCATTGTGGTAGATGACATGGGTTATGCTGATTTAGGGAGTTATGGTTCCGAGATTCATACCCCCAACCTGGATAAGCTGGCTTCACAAGGCTTGCGTTTAAAGGAGTTTTATAATAACGCCATTTGCGCGCCGACCCGGGCATCCATATTAACCGGGCAGGATCAGCATAAAGCAGGTATCGGTTATTTTGATCAAAACCTGGGATTACCGGCATACCAGGGCTACCTGAATAAGGAATCACTAACGCTGGCCGAAGTGCTGAAACAAAACGGCTACAGTACCCTAATGTCGGGGAAATGGCATGTGGGCACCGATAGTATCAGTTGGCCAAACCAACGGGGTTTTGATCATTTCTTCGGCATTATAGGTGGTGCGGCCAATTACTTTAATAGCGGCTATATGCCCCTTGGAGGCGCCAAATACCCGGTTATTATTGAGGAAGATAACAAACGCTGGCATAAGCCGGATGATAGTTATTATATGACGGATGAAATTGGCGATCATGCTACCAAATTTTTGGATGAGCAAAGCAAAACCAGTAAACCATTCTTTTTATACCTTACTTTTAACGCCCCGCACTGGCCGTTACAAGCCCTGCCCGAGGATATTGCCAAATACAAAGGCCGGTATAACATTGGTTGGGACTCGTTACGTAAAGAACGCCTGGCGCGCCAGGTACAATTAGGCCTGCGCGATGCAAGCCAGCCACTTGCCGTACGCGATGCCGAAGTACCCAACTGGGATAACCTTACTTACGATGAGCAGCAGCTTTGGAAGGCCAAAATGGAGGTTTACGCCGCCATGGTTGATAGGATGGACCAAAACGTAGGCAAAGTGCTGGATAAATTAAAACAGCTTAAAAAGGATGATAATACGCTCATCGTATTTATATCTGACAACGGCGCGCCTGCCGAAGATGTGGCACATGGCAAGGTACACGCCGCCCGTAATATAGGGCCGGTAGGCACATCCGGATCGTTTGAATCACAAGGAAAAAACTGGTCGTTTGTTTCCAATTCTCCTTTGCGTTCTTTTAAAGGAGCGTTATATGAAGGCGGAATGAGCTCACCGCTTATTGCCTGGTTCCCCGGCAAAATAAAAGCAAATACTATTGAAAGGGGCACCGCTCACTTGGTAGATCTTGCCCCAACATTTTATGATGTAGCGGGCGCTAAATACCCAATTGCTTATAACGGTGCCAAAACCAACCCGCTGATTGGTAAAAGCCTTACCGGGTTGTTTTTTAAAGGCGAAGAGCTTAACCGTGATAAACCGCTTTTTTGGGAACTATGGGGCAATCGTGCTATCCGCGAGGGTAAATGGAAGCTGGTGTCTGTATTTCCAACTAACCAGTGGGAATTATATGACATTGATACCGATAGGGGAGAAACCAATAATTTGGCGGCAAAGAACCCTGATGTAGTACGTAAGCTTTCGTTAGAATACCTGCAATGGGTAAATGCAAATAATGTAGTGTTGGATTTTAATTTAATAAAGCCCAAAGCGATATTGGATATTAAAGCGAATTAAGGCATAAAATAAAAAGCCCGTAATGAAGGAACTGAGAATGAAAAGCAGGGTGTTATATAATATAGGCTTGGCCCTGGTTGTTGCAGGAGCAGGCTTATCGGCCCCATCATGCAAGCCGAAGCCGGTAGCTGCAAGCGTTATTATAAAACCCGCGTTGTCGGCCAAAAAGAAGGCCATTTGTTGCGAGTCGAATATTCCGGCACGTTTTCCATCGCTTGCCGGTCGACAGGCTGCATTGTTGGATAAACCCAGCGCAAATAGCGGTCATGAAGGTATGGTTTTTATTAAGGCTGGTACATTTCAAATGGGCGGCGATAATAAACAGGCATCGCCCGATGAATATCCAAAACACCAGGTAAGCGTAAATGGTTTCTGGATAGATGTAACAGAAGTGACCAATGCACAGTTTAGTAAATTTGTAAACGCTACGCACTACTTTACTACTGCCGAGAAAAAACCAGATTGGAACGAATTGAAAAAGCAGCTGCCCCCGGGAACCCAAAAGCCCGCCGATAGCCTGTTGGTAGCGGCGTCACTGGTATTTAGCGCGCCAAACCATGCGGTAGATCTAAATGATTACAGCCAGTGGTGGGTTTGGAAAACGGGTGCAAACTGGAAACATCCGCATGGCCCTAAAAGTAATATCAAGGGGAAAGATAATTACCCCGTGGTACACATATCCTGGTACGATGCCGTAGCTTATTGCAAATGGGCAGGAAAACGTTTACCTACCGAAGCGGAGTGGGAGTGGGCTGCCCGCGGCGGTTTACAAAATCAGGTTTATCCCTGGGGCAACCAACCTGTTGACGCAGGTAAAGCTAAAGCCAATACATGGCAAGGCCACTTTCCCGATAATAATACCGTTAAGGACAAGTTTTACAGTATAGCCCCAGTATCTAGCTTTGCGCCTAATGGTTACGGTTTATTCGATATGGCCGGTAACGTATGGGAGTGGTGTGCCGATTATTACAACAGCGACTATTACAAAACCATCAGTAAGCCAGGTGGAGTTAAAAACCCTACAGGAGCAGCAAAAAGCTTTGACCCGGACGAACCTTATGCTGTTAAAAGAGTAATACGGGGCGGCTCGTTTCTGTGTAATGATAGTTATTGTTCAGGATACCGTGTTGCCCGCCGGATGAAAAGCACCGAAGATAGCGGAATGGAACATCTTGGGTTCCGTTGCGTGGCCGATAAATAAATATAAGCTACAGGCAGTACAATAACCTGTCTGCTAAAACAGTAGGCCTGAATGGAAACTTTGGTTTTCATTCAGGCTTTTTCGTTTTACAAGGGTGTTGTATTTACAATAGTATCAATCAAATAATCTTGGATAAAGAAAAATAAAAAAACTAACTTTCGACCATCATTGCGAGCATGCGAAAGTTTTAACCTATAAATAGCTAAATTATAATATGAAAAACGTTACAATGTTAGGTACTAAGTTAATTTGCCGTTTTTTTCAGATGCAAATTATCCTGCTGGTATTTGTTTTTGGGGCATTTAATGCATCAGCAAATGAAACGGAACCCACAAAAGACCCTGATGTGATAGGCAGATGGGACATCACTATCACCAAAGGAGGTAAAAGCCTGCCATCATGGCTGGAGGTGCAAAAATCGGGTACCCACACATTGATTGGTCGTTTTGTATACGCTTTTGGCAGCGCACGTCCTATTTCGGAAGTTAAACCGGATAATGGTAAATACAGCTTTTCTATTCCTCCGCAATGGGAAGAAGGAACCCGGAATATGGATTTTCAGTTTGAAGTTAGTGGTGATAAGCTGAAAGGCACCATGGTATATACCGACGGTGTTAGTTATGAATTTACCGGCGTTCGTGCTCCATTGCTTATCAGGGCAAAAAAAACGGTATGGGGCGCGCCCGTGAAATTATTTAACGGAAAAAATGTTAAGGGCTGGCACACAGATGGTAAGAATCAATGGATAGCTGAGGGTGGTATTTTGAGAAGCCCGCATTCGGGAGCTAACCTGATAACTGATAAAACTTTTACCGATTTTAAACTCCATATTGAATTCAGGTATCCACAGGGAAGCAACAGTGGTGTTTACCTGAGGGGCAGGTATGAATTGCAGGTTATTGATACTAAAAGCGGCGACCCTGAGCCTATCAATAACCAGTTCAGCTCAATCTATGGTTTCCTGCCACCGAATAAAATGATGGCGAAAAACCCCGGTGATTGGCAATCGTATGATGTTACACTGGTTGGCAGAATGGTAACTATTGTGGCCAATGGGAAAACAGTAATATGCGACCAGGTAATTCCTGGTATAACAGGCGGCGCTATAAACAGCCAGGAAGGCGAACCAGGGCCGATATTGATCCAGGGAGATCATGGGCCTATTGACTACAGGAATATTATAATAACTCCAGCTAAATAAGGATACTAACACGCGACAAAGCCTTCCTGAGTTGGGAAATCCGCGGATTCTGAAGGTGAAATAACAACGATTTAATCCCGATGTCGTGCCGAACTTGTTTCGGCATCCCACATGCTAAGTGTACTTCATGCGGGTCACCTGTCCTGTGGGATCCCGAAACAAGTTCGGGATGACTTCTGTTTTTAACTTGTCATGGGTAGCAACCAGGGAGGCTTTGTTGTGTAAACAGATAACGACTCGTTGTCGATTCCTTTGCGGGTCGGAAAAAAAATGGCCGGGTTCAGTATATTTGTTTTAGGAAGATCATTTGTTATGATCGGTCTTGATACCAGGTAAACAAATGTACAGTTTCTTTAATCCATCGTCGTATGAACAGGTTCATGTACGCCCCAATTATTAAAGCAATCAAATTTAACCCTGCCAAATTAGTTGTTGTGAGCTTTTTATGCACGCTGTTAGCTTTTGCGGCAACAGGATGCGCCGCGCAGGGCACACCACAGCGTTCGCTGCTTGCGCTTTCAAAAACAGATCATATTCTCGCAATTATTGACCCTGCTATATTGAAGGTTATCGCACGTGTACCCGTTGGCGCCGATCCTCATGAAGTTATTGCATCGGCTGATGGAAAAACCGCCTATGTTTCAATTTACGGCGGTGGCAGCCTGCATGAGCTTAGTGTTGTCGACCTGGTAGCACAAAAGCCTTTACCTGCTATTGATACCCGGCCGCTAATGGGGCCGCACGGATTAGCTTTTGCCAGCGGCAAGATATGGTTTACAGCAGAAGGAGCAAAGGCCGTTGGCCGGTATGACCCGGGCACAGCCAAATTAGATTGGGCAATGGGAACAGGGCAAAACCGTACACATATGATTTATGTAACAGGCAATGGAAAAAAGGTTTACACCACGAATGTATCTGCAGCAACAGTGAGTATTTTAGTGGATAGCCTGCTCAACCCTGTTACATCTCCAACAGGGTTCGCTCCGCCGGCACGTCAGGATTGGGTACAAATGATTATTCCCGTGACTAAAGGGTCTGAAGGATTTGATGTATCTCCCGATGGCAGTCAATTGTGGACCGCAGGTGCCGACGATGGGAGTATTTCTATCATTGATATCGCGGCTAAAAAGATAACAGGCAACATCGATGCAAAGGCTGTTGGCGCCAACCGGCTCAAGTTTACGCCGGACGGTAAACGGGTATTAATTACAAGCCTCAGGACCGGCGACCTGTTTATTTATGACGTAGCATCGCGCCGGGAACTGAAGCGTATCAGCACAGGCCACGGGGCCGCCGGCATCCTGGTAGACGATGACGGATCCCGGGCGTTTATAGGCTGTACAGGCGACAATTATGTGGCGGTGGTCGATCTTAAAATGCTGGAGGTAACGGGTCATATTGATATACCGGGTGCTGATGGCCTGGCGTGGGCGGTAAGGCATTAGTAATACACTGTGAAAGGAATTAGTTACAAAATATTACTTTGCCCTCTCCCAAACACTTGTCCGCCCAAATAAGGATACGCCAACGTATCCCCTGATATTTAGCTTGCCATCTTTTAATTTCAAGGTGCAACTGTATGTTTTACCGCTATAAGGATCGTAGATCTGACCACCGTCCCAGGCTCCATCATGATAGGTAAAATCGTTGAGCATGATCAGATCTTTGAGGTTACGGGACCTTAACTTTTCATCTTTGTTTTTAACGTCTTTCCGGGAAGTAGTTCCATCCGGTTCGAACATCGTTTTACCCCAGATCAGCTTGCCGAAATATTTGCCGTTTGATTTATAAACATCAATTTTGCCAGTTTTATCTTCGCTCAGCCATACGCCTAAGATCTTATCGGCTTCGGGAGTTTGTGCAAAAGTTTTTGTCACTGCAAAAAAGCATAGCAACATTATCATCCTTAGTTTTTTCATATATTAAATGATTTTAAATGGTTTCGAGGCATTGCTGCCCCCACAGAATAGTGCCAGGTATTAATGGCCATGCGCTACTCATGGGCAAAACGTGGTTTATATTTCTATTTGAAATCTGTTTGTTTAAGCATTATTTCATTTTAACAACAACTTTTCCTTTTGCACGGCCGCTTTCCACATAGGTCATTGCTTCTTTAATTGATTCGAACGGGAAGACTTTATCTATCACAGGTGTTATTGCACCTGCGTTTATAAGAGCGGTAATTTCTTTTAACTGAGAACCGTTTGCTTTCATAAATAGAAAAGAAAAGTGCACATTAAGCTTTTTTGCTTTTTTTCTTACTCCAAAGCTTAAAAGATGCGTGATTAACTTCACGAACCAGGGAACTCCGATTTCTTTCGCAAAATCCGGATCAGGCGGGCCGGATATCGAGATGAGTTTCCCACCAGGTTTTAACACACGTAGCGATTTTTCGAGCGTCTTTCCGTCCTGGCTATTTAAAACCAGGTCGTAACCATGCAGCACTTTCTCAAAGTCATCTTTTTTGTAATCAATAGCCACGTCTGCGCCGAGGCTTTTAACTAACCCGATATTGGCTGCACTTGTAGTGGTGGCCACAGCTGCGCCAAGGTATTTCGCCAGCTGAATGGCAAATGTGCCTACACCGCCCGAGCCAGCCTGGATGAAAACTTTTTGTCCTTTTTGCAGGTTCCCTTTTTCAATCAGTGCCTGCCAGGCAGTAAGGCCCACCAGGGGAATGGATGCAGCCTCTTCCATACTCAGCTTCTTCGGCTTAAGCGCAACATCGGCTTCCTTAATTGCAATAAATTCTGCAAACGTTCCAATCCGGTGGTCTGCCGGACGTGCGTAAACCTCGTCGCCAACTTTAAATTGTTGCACACGGGCTCCAACTTTGGTTACAACGCCTGCCACATCATGGCCTAAAACAAACGGTGTCTTATACGGCAAAATGAGTTTAAAATCGCCGTTGCGGATTTTGGAATCAAGGAGGTTGATACCGGCAGCGTGTATTTCTACCAGCACCTCATCCGCCCGCGGTTCCGGAACAGGTATTTGCCCGATTCGACCGCCGTCCTTGCTTTTATATTTGTCTACAATGAAAGCTTTCATTTTTCGATGGTTATAATGGTTTACGAGGCTATTATCTTGTAACTTTTCTTAGGATTAGCCAAATTAAAAGTCAGTTTCGGAAAAAGCCGGTTCAGTATATACACTACTTTGGTATCGCCTATACGGATAGTAAGCTGATCCTTTTGAAGGCCTGCAATAAAGGCTTTCACCATATCTGTCGTGGTCATTTTTTTGCCGTTCATATCAGTTGTCATTTCTGTGGCAACAAGCGGAGGTAAAAGTTCAAAAACCTTTACGCTGCTGTTCAAAATCTGTAGGTGTTTTCTAAGCGCTTTAGTGTAAAACTGCAATGCTACTTTGGATGCCGCGTAAGTGGCTTCCAGCAACGACGGTACATAGCTGAGTAAGGACGTGGTGTTGATGATCGCGCTTTCCTTTCTTGATTTAAGCATGTCGATAAACAAATTGTTAAGCCGGATCACGCCCAGGTAATTGACGTTCATTTCATACGCAGCATCTTCAAAGTGCTGACCGTTTGCTATGCCGAGGTTGATCGGATCAGTTAACACCCCTGCGTTATTATATAAAATATCTATACCGCCCAGTTGTTGCACCTGGTTGAAAAGTTTTTGCGCGTCATCTGCATCCGACACATCGCTTTTAATTGCCGTAATTGCCGGATATAGTTTCTTTGCTTCATCTAATTTCGCCTGGTTCCTGCCGGTGATGATCACACTGGCGCCATTGGCTAAAAATTGTTTTGCTGCTTCCAGCCCGATACCTGATGCACCACCTGTGATCAATACCTTTTTTCCTTTTAATTGCATGATTTTATTTCTTTTTGTTGTTTCTATTTTGAAGCGATAACCGATTTCAGAATGGATTTCTCGAAAAACTTATAGGCAAAGTGTTGAAGCAGGAGTATGATTGATGATCCTTTGCCGACAGGGTAACTAAACCTTGGGTTTTTTTCCTTCACCGTTTGCAATAAGGTATTGATGACGGGCGTAGGTTCGGGCGCCTTATCCAATGTATCTTTGGTATACGCGGTAACCTTTTGCCGGAACAGGTCATAATCGGTGATATTTCCTGTTGCAACAGTTCCACTTTCGCCGATACTGGTTTTAAAACTCATCGGCTCAACCATAACCACCTTGATGTTAAACTGGTTCAACTCAAACCGAAGTGCCTTAAAATAACCTTCGAGCGCATGTTTGGAAGCCGAATAGTAGGAAGTATTTGGAAGACTCACTAAACCCAGCAGGGAACCAAGTGTAATTATTTTTCCATGTTTTTGCCTCCTGAAGTAAGGCAGTAATTCGTTGGTTAATTTGATCGTTCCCCAAAAGTTGGTCTCAAACTGCTGCTTGCCTACCTCAATAGGGGTTTCCTCGGCAAGTCCGTTTACCAGGTAACCCGCGTTGTTGATCAACACATCTAAAGTTTTGATCTGACTGAACAGTTGCCCGCCAAAAGTTGCTATAGAATGATCATCATTCAGGTCCAATGGCAGTAACTTGAATGGTAATTTTGCCTGGTGTTTTTTGGGATCCCGGCTTGTGCCGATTACCTGGTAGCCATTTTCGTGTAGCTTGTTGGCGACAAGCAGCCCGATACCCGATGAGGCACCTGTGACTAAAACTGTTTTTCCTTTTAATTCCATGGTTTTTATTTTGGACTTTTTAGTATATTTTGTTTCGGTTTTATCTATTTTATTTATTAATTATTGTAAGATGTTTACGTTTGAGTTTTAGATGATATTAGTATAAAAAAGACTTTTTGGTATATTTTATATCAAAAAAAATCATATTGCGTAACTCTCCAATTCAGCTTTCAGGCTTTTGAGCAAACTTGCCATTGGTTTTGCGGTATTCATCGCCTTGCACATAACAACGGCTCCTTCAACAGCAGCAACCGCTTTGAAAGCATAAACGGCTGGATCAAGCTGGTCAGAAAACTCTCCATCCTTAATGCCCTGATTTAAAACACTAACAAATAGTTCCTGCCCGCGCCGGATGACACCTGCTATTTTTTCCTTAATGGCCGGGAAATTATCATCAGATTCCACCGCAATATTAAATACAGGGCAGCCGCCTTTAAGATAAGTATTCAAAGGATCTTTATAAAAGTCAAGAAACGCAAACACTTTTGCCTTTGCTGTTTTGCCCTGGCTAATGGTTAGCAGCATTTTTTCACCGTTAGTATTCAGCATGAAATCAACAACTTGCAGGGCCAGGTCTTCTTTGCTTTCAAAATGGCCGTAAAGACATCCTTTAGTCAATTTGGCAGCAGCCAGCACGTCGTCTATATTAGCGCCGGATATCCCTTTCTGATTGAAGATAGGGGCCGCTGTTTCCAGGATAAATTGTTTTGTTCTTTCTGCCTTTGTAAGCATCTTATTTAAATTGACAGTACAAAAATATACTAAAAAGTTTATTTTAAATAATTTACGTCGCCTTTTGATCCTTTATGATTTGAAGATGACAATCGAGTCGAAACCAAAAAGTTTTATTTTGTGTCGCAGACAAGGATTAGCTTTGCAAAGGCCATGTATTAATTAGCAATAGTAAACAGCTTTTTTCAATAGATTTCCTTTTTTATTTAATCCTCAGTTGAAGAAGATCCGCTTGAAGACCTTTCACTTTTGATTTTTTCCCGGTGCTGAATACCCCATTTAGTCATAGCGCCTCTAAAAAACAAAAACCAATATCAATAAAAATTGCAGCGAACTACTATCTTTAAAGATTTGTTTAAAAGAAATGAATGGGTAACAATATGATGAAAGATATTTTCGAAAGATTGAAAGCGGGAGAACTCGTCAGGCTGGATGACCCGGAATTTTTCAGGGTAAATGAGTTGGTCAGCCGCACACTGGCTTTATCACCGGCACTCAATGCAGCAACCAATGTAGATGACGTCAGGACGAAACTTAACGAGATTATTGGCACTTCGCTGGACGGAAGTACTACCATATTTGCGCCGTTCTACACCAATTTCGGTCGCTTCATAAAGCTTGGCAAACATGTTTTTATCAATCATGCCTGTTCCTTCCTGGATATGGGCGGCATCACTTTAGAAGACCATGTGCTCATTGGCCCGAAAGTGAATCTTATTACAGAGAATCATCCGCTTGATCCGGCAGACCGACGGGCTATGCTATGCAAACCCATTTTGATAAAACGAAATGCCTGGATAGGTGCGGGTGCAACCATTTTACCCGGTGTAACCATCGGCGAAAACGCTGTTGTTGCAGCCGGCGCGGTCGTCAGCAAAGATGTTCCGGATAATGCAGTTGTCGGAGGCGTTCCGGCAAAGGTGATCAGGTCAATTTTTGAACAAAAGACACATCAACGGTGAGGCAGCTAATCAGTATTACCGTAATGGCCGGGATCCTGGGACGAGTTCATGTGCAATAAAAAACCCTCTCTACATCATCGTAAAGAGGGTTTTTAATTTTTACTGTAAAGTTGGGTACTACCTAACTTTTTCCTGTACCCAGCGCCGGAGTCGAACCGGCACGGTTTCCCACAGGTGTTTGAGACCAGCGCGTCTACCAATTCCGCCAGCTGGGCATACTATGCTGTAATGATCTGTGATCTTTTACAGGCGGGCTGCAAATGTATCTAAACTCTCTTTAATTCGCAACAGATATTTTTGTCTGTAGTAAATATTTGCAATTTTTATGCGCCGTTCTTCCTGCGCGGTATGGTCAAGTTGGGTATAACCGGCTGTTAGTTCATTCAGGCTTTCGTTAATATCAGCCTCAAAAGCAAGTACTTCCGCTGTTATTGATGCTAATTCTGTAGCATTGTCAACTTCCATGAGGCGTTCGTTGATATCCATCATTTCCATTAAAAAATCTGCCGGTAGTTGCGGTTTTGCCCCTTCAGATACCAGGTCATGCAACTTTAAAATGTATTCCATTCTGCGCGCCGGATCGTTTAACACCTGGTAAGCTTTGTTATTTAGGGTAGATAGTTCCAGTATTTCCTGCTGTTTTGCCTCGTCTTCGCCCGCATAAAAATCGGGGTGATACAGTTTACTTAGCTCGTAAAACTTCTTTTTAAGCTTTGCCGGTTCAATGTTAAATGATTCGGGTATGCCATAAAATTCAAAATAATTCATATAAACACGAATTTCACCAATTATGTCGAATTTCACGAATGTTAATTGATACTAATTTTATAACAGGATACCTAACAGATTTAAGATTATTAGCAACAGATATATTCCTGCCGATATATTTGTGCCTGTTAGTTTCATTCGTGAAGTTCGTGCTTATCATTATCTTTGCCGCATAACCTACATAATATGTTATTTGAGCAGATGCGGCAGAAGCCGTTTTTTATATTAGGCCCATGTGTAATGGAAAACCAGGAACTGTTATACACTGTTGCTGAAAAGGTTGCCGAAGTTGGCCAAAAGTATAACGTCCCTGTGATTTTCAAATCATCGTTTGATAAAGCCAACCGGACATCCATTCACTCGTACCGTGGCCCGGGCATAGGGAAGGGGATGGAAATGCTTCAGAATGTTAAAGAGAAATTCGGGCTGCCTGTTATAACCGATATTCATGAGCCTTTCCAGGCAGCTATAGCCGCTGAGGTGGTTGATGTGTTACAAATTCCGGCGTTTTTATGCCGTCAAACCGACCTTTTGGTAGCAGCAGCCGAGACCGGTAAAATAGTAAATGTAAAAAAAGCGCAGTTTTTGTCGGGGGCCGATATGTTTTATCCCGCCCAGAAGGTGTTGGAGGCCGGTAATACTAAAGTAATACTCACCGAGCGTGGTAACATGTATGGTTACAATAACCTTGCTGTTGATTTCAGGAACATATATGACATGAAGGCTTTTGGCCACCCGGTTTGCATGGATTGTACGCATTCGGTACAACGGCCAGGTGGAGCAGGTGGCAAAACCGGTGGCGACCGTACTTTTGTGCCCATGATGGCTTTAGCGGCAAAAGCTTTTGGCGCCGACGGCTATTTTATCGAAACCCACCCCGATCCGGATAACGCACTTAGTGATGGCCCTAATATGCTGAAGCTGCATGAGTTGGATGCGTTGATAGGTTCGCTTGTATAGTGTTGGGGTTTTACGTATTACTACTTTGTAATTAGTACGTGAACTATCATTAAAAACGTAAAACTTAATACGTAAAACGTATAACATTAATGAAGGACATTGCCAAAAGAGTTTTTGATATCGAGATAGAATCGCTGCAACATGCGGCGAGTTTAATTGATGACGAATTTACCAAAACCGTTGAGGCTGTATTAAATTGTTCAGGTAAGGTAGTAGTTATCGGTATTGGCAAATCCGGCCTTATAGGGAAAAAAATTGCTGCCACGCTTGCCAGTACCGGCACGCCAAGCTTTTTCCTGCACCCTGGCGAGGCTTTCCATGGCGATCTGGGGATGGTTGGCCCCAATGATGCAGTTATGCTGATTTCTTATTCGGGCGAAACCGACGAAGTACTACGTATAATCCCCTTTTTAAAATGGAATAATAACCTGGTAATTGGGGTTACGGGCAATGTGAATTCTACTGTTGCTAAAAACAGCCATTATCATTTAAATATAAAAATCGCACGCGAGGCATGCCCGCTCGAATTGGCGCCAACATCATCAACTACGGCAGCACTGGTTATGGGAGATGCGCTTGCCATTGCGTTGATGGAGTCGCGCGGATTTAAGCAGCACGATTTTGCCCGCTTTCACCCCGGCGGCAGCCTTGGCCGCAAATTGTTGGTTAAGGTAAAAGATATAATGCGTACCGATAAATTACCTTTTATACATGAAGGCGCATCGTTTACAGAGTTATTGCTTAATATGTCGGCCGGGCGCCTTGGTATGGTTATAGTTGGCGGGGCAGATAATATTAAAGGTATTATTACCGATGGTGATTTGCGACGTGCTTTATTAAAACACCCCGATCCCCCGACCTTAAGTGTTTCAGAAATAATGACCGTTAATCCCCTTATTATTGATGGTGAGGAGTTTGCGGGTTATGCCGAACAATTGATGATCGACAAGAAAATTACCACCTTGCTGGTGGGGTCGGCGGCTAACAGGTCTGTTACTGGAGTGTACCAGATCTACAGTCAATAATATGGTTTATCAACACAAAAAATAATATATATTTGCAAGTATCTACCCTCGTTTAAACATGTTTGATCATCTGTCAAGTCAAGTCCAGCAACAATTTAACGCTCCGGAAACTATCCGCATTGCAATAATAGGGTTGGGGTATGTGGGATTGCCGCTGGCCGTTGAGTTTGCAAAAAAATTCCCCGTAAAAGGATTTGATATTAAAAAAAGCAGGGTTAATGAGTTAAATAATGCCTTTGACCGTACGCTGGAAACTGATATTGGGGTATTAGGATCGGTTTTAGCAACCAGCGATGGCAACGGACTTATATTTACCTCAGATATCCAGGATATAGCAGATTGTAACGTATATATAATTTCGGTACCTACACCCACTGATCATCATAACCGGCCCGATCTTGACCTAATAAAAAAAGCAAGTGAATCGGTAGCTTCGGTACTTAACGCTGGTGACGTGGTGATCTATGAATCGACGGTTTATCCCGGAGTAACTGAAGATATATGCGTGCCCATACTTGAACGGGTATCAAAACTTGAGTTTAATACTGATTTTTTTGCCGGATATTCTCCGGAGCGGATCAATCCCGGTGATAAGGTGCATACGCTTACCAATATTTTGAAGGTTACATCCGGATCGACGCCCGAAGCCGCCGATTTTATTGATAACCTTTATCAAACCATAGTTACCGCAGGGACCCATAAAGCCCCAAGTATAAAAGTTGCCGAAGCCTGTAAAGTAATTGAAAATTCGCAGCGCGATATTAACATCGCCTTTGTAAATGAACTGGCCAAAATATTTCAGATCATGGGTATTGATACTCATGCTGTTTTGGAAGCGGCCGGTACTAAATGGAATTTTCTTAATTTTAAGCCCGGGCTTGTTGGCGGGCATTGTACCGGGGTTGATCCGTACTATCTTGCCCAAAAAGCGCAGGAGATAGGTTACCACCCCGAGATTATACTGGCCGGCCGCCGGCTCAATGATGGCATGGGAACTTATGTTGCCCTTGAAGTTATTAAGCTGATGATAAAGAAAGAAATCCCGGTTAAAAACTCAAATGTGCTGGTGCTCGGTTTTACTTTTAAAGAAAATTGCCCAGACGTACGTAATACCCGGGTAATTGATATTGTAAAAGTTTTAAGCGAGTTTGAAGCATGTTACGAGATTTATGATCCATGGGCAGATCCATCTGAAGTTGAATTGGAGTACAGGGTTAAAACTTTTAAAACATTTGATGGGTTAACAGGTGGGTACGATGCTATTATAGTAGCTGTATCACACAAGGAGTTTTTCAGCCTGGATTATAGCCGGTTAAAAAAAGGGCCGTCATCAGTTATTTATGATATAAAAGGAATACTGGATAAAAGCATTGTCGATGGAAGGTTATAGTTTAATCGAGGTTTGTTTTTGTGATATAATAGTTGTAAAAACTTATGGTAACCTTATATTTGATTTGATATGAATTTCTTAATTTTTAATTTTGTCACGCATGCAATAGCACATTTGTAATTGATTGTCCTTTCAATTATCACATTGTTATTTATAAATAAATATGCTAATTTTAGCAGGTGTTATATACTTCAACAAGCTCTAATACATGATTCACAGATACGCTACTTTTATTAAAGCAGTGAACCTTACCATCGATTATATTATACTTAATATGAGTATGGTAATCTCTTACTTTATCGAAGATAGGTCATACATTTTTTGGATAAATAACAGAAAATATTTGCCCGTTGTTTTGGTTTTTAATTTGATCTGGTTATTATCTGCCAATATCACGGGGTTGTATGAACATGTTTTAAATAAAGATTCCGTTAAAACCTATCGTGGTGTTATAAAAACTTACCTGCTGTTTGTAAGCTTTATTTGCTTTACCATAATTATATTGATAGGTACAAAAGCGTATTTTATTACACGTGAATACCTGTTTTATTCACTCGCGTTATTTGGATTTTTGCTTGGTTTATGGAAACTTATATTCCTTACAATACGCAAAAGCGACAGGGCATCATTGATAGATACCAGGGCAGTGATTATTATTGGAGGAGGGAGGATAGGTACCGATTTATATGGCTTTTTTAAACAGAATCCAGAACGCGGTTACAACCTGATAGGTTTTTTTGATGACAATCCCGAAACGGTAAATGATAAACATCTTTACCTGGGTGGCACTAATGATTGTATCAGCTACGTATTGAATAACAAGGTAGACGAAATTTTTTGTACACTACCCAATTCCGAAGCATCAACAATTGAAAGGCTGATGCTTGATGCCGACAAAAACCTCATCAGGTTTAAGTTCATCCCAGAGTATTATGACTATGCAAAAAAACCAACTTTTATTCAAAGCTTTGGGCATATTCCGGTAATATCTGTGCGGCCAGAACCATTGGAAAACATGCTTAACCGGTTTATAAAACGGTTATTTGATGTTTTGTTTTCACTATTTATTATCCTCTTTGTGTTTAGCTGGCTTTTTCCAATTCTGGCTATTCTGATCAAACTTGAATCGAGCGGGCCGGTGTTTTTTGTGCAGGAACGTTCAGGAAGGGATAATAAACCATTTAAGTGTTATAAGTTTCGCAGTATGCGGGTAAACAAGGATTCTGACAAGAAACAAGCAACCCGGGGCGATGCCCGTATTACCAAAACGGGTGCCTTCATCCGCAAAACAAGTCTTGACGAGCTGCCCCAGTTTTTTAATGTGATATTGGGTAATATGTCTGTCGTGGGCCCAAGGCCGCATATGATTAGCCACACACAACAATATTCGCAGCTTATAGACACCTTTATGGTAAGGCACTTTTTAAAACCCGGTATTACCGGCTGGGCACAAATAAATGGCTTACGGGGCGAAACCCAAACAACGCAAGCTATGCTTGAACGTGTTGAAGCCGATGTTTGGTACCTGGAAAACTGGTCGTTCCTGTTGGATATGAAGATCGTTTTCTTAACGTTCTGGAATGCTTTAAGAGGAGAGAAGAACGCGTTTTAAGATGGCCGGTTTTTGCGACCAGTTAAACCGCGTAATTAGTCTGCCTGCCATACCAAAGCGTATAGTTTCGGTAGTACCATCGCAAACCGAGCTTTTGTTTTATTTAGGATTGGACGCTGAAATTGTAGGCGTCACTAAATTTTGTATCCATCCAAATCAGAAAGTTAAGGCTGTTACAAAGGTAGGTGGTACTAAGCAACTGGATATCGGGCTTATCAAATCCCTGCAGCCCGAACTGATCATAGCCAACAAAGAGGAGAACGACCGAAGCCAGATTGAGGCGCTAATGGATATTTGCCCTGTTTGGATAAGTGATATTTATGATCTGGAAACGGCATTCAGCATGATCCAAAGCGTTGGCCAAGTTGTTGGCAAAAAACAGGAGGCAGACGCCTTAAGCAACGAAATCAGGAATCGTTTTAATACACTTGTTTTTCGTCCGCTAAATATCAAAATAGCTTATTTCATATGGAGAAAACCGTACATGGTTGCAGGCAGGCGAACCTATATTGATAACCTGGTGCAAATTTGCGGTTTAAATAATGTTTTTGAAGCAGAACGATACCCCGAAGTATCTGCCAATGATTTGGTTATAGCAAATCCCGATGTGGTATTTTTGTCATCCGAGCCATACCCATTTAAGCAAAAGCATATTGATGAGTTTAAACGGTTGCTGCCAAAAGCCAAAGTTGTTTTAGTTGATGGCGAAATGTTTTCCTGGTATGGCAGCCGATTGCTGGGGGTTCCTGGCTATTTTAATAAATTGCAGAGCGAACTTAATTTGCTGCTTCGGTAGTTGTTTTATAACAATAAAATAAAATCGTCGAGAAAATAACCATCGCAAGCGCCATTGGTGCACCATAATATTCCGTAATTTTTAAAGCATCCTTTGCTCACTGTAATAAGCTTCTTACAAAAAGGATACTGCTTTTTAGCAGATTTCTTCGATATTTGGTTTCTGCGGTGCCAGAAGCCGTTGTTTAAACCAATTTACCTCTATCTAACAAAAAACCTAACAGCATGGAAAATTCTCGTCGTACTTTTATAAAACAGGCCACGATAGCCGGGGCAGGTGTATTGATCACTAAAAATGCATGGAGCGCCAAAAGCTATAAACGCATTATTGGTGCTAATGACCGCGTCAGGGTTGGCGTTGTCGGCTTTTCTGACAGGCATAAAAGTTCGCACATCCCCAGCTTTATGAACCATTGTAAGGAACTTAATTTCGAAGTAGTTGGTGTATCCGATATCTGGAAAAACCGCCGGGAAGAAGGCGCTGCCATATGGAAAGACAAAATGCAGAACGACGTAAAGGCGTACCGCAATAACGAGGAGTTGTACGATAGCAAAACGGTAGACGCGGTATTCATAAGCACGGCCGATTTTCAGCATGCGCGCCACGCAATTGAAGCGGTAAAAGCCGGCTGCGATGCTTATGTTGAAAAGCCTTTTGCCGAAACTATGGAGGATAACCGTGCCGCGCTTAAGGCTGTTAAGGAATCCGGAAAAATAGTGCAGATAGGATCGCAGCGCAGGAGTGGGGATAACTACCACGCCGCCAATGATTTTATCCGCTCGGGTAAGTTTGGACCCATTACCATGGTCGAGCTTACCTGGAATGTCAACCAGCCAGGTCGCTGGCGCCGGCCCGAACTACTTGGTAAGTTAAAAGAGGAGGATACCGACTGGAAACGCTTTATTATGAACCGACCGTATGAAGCTTTCGATCCGCGCAAGTATTTGGAATATCGTTTGTTTTGGCCATACTCCTCCGGATTGCCCGGCCAGTGGATGAGCCACCAGATTGATACGGTACATTGGTTTACCGGATTGAAGCACCCACGCAGCGTTGTTGCTAACGGAGGTATTTATATGTGGAAAGACGGACGCCGCAACTGGGATACCATTTTGGCAGCCTTTGATTATGGTCCGCTGAATGATCCGTCAACCGGTTTCCAGGTTACTTTTGGCTCGCGTATGCATAATGGAGATGAGCACCCGGCCGAGATCTATTATTCTAACGGTGGCGAATTAAACCTGATCACCAATAAAGTGTCGCCAAAAGGCGGGCTTACAGAAAAAATGGCTGCCGCTATGGGCATGAAAGCCAACCTGCTGCCCGAGATAGGCCTTGCAAATACACAGCAGGTTGTAGCATCGGCCAACACCGGCGGCGATGTGCTTACGTCAAACCACGTACGCAACTGGATGGAATGCATACGCAGCCGTAAGCAACCTAATGCGCCGGTGGAGGCGGGTTACAGTCATTCTATTGCCAATATCATGACTAATGCGGCGGTACACACCGGTGTTAAGGCCACGTTTGATGAAGGTACCCAGGAAGTAATGGCAAATGGTAAAGTTTTTAAATATTGATAAGTAATGATGATAAATACTTTAAAAAAAACAGGTTTAATGATAGCCTCAATAACTTTTGCCACTGGTGTAGCCGCCCAAAAAAGGGAACCGGTAAAGGTTGTAGAATCAAAAAAGGAGCGCAAGGTAGATGTGTTTATTGGGGGTAAGCCGTTTACAAGTTTCCTGTACCCGGATAGCCTGGAGAAACCGGTTTTATATCCTTTACGCACAGCCAATGGCACTGTTGTTACCCGTGGTTTTCCACTTGATCCAAAACCCGGCGACCCAACCGATCATCCACATCATATCGGCCTTTGGTTTAATTTTGAAAACCTGAACGGACTGGATTTTTGGAATAACTCTTACGCCATACATAAAGAGAAAAAGAATTTGTACGGCTGGATTCGTACCGACAAAGTATTGGAAGCCAAAAGCGGCACAACCGGGGTATTGGCATACCATGCAAACTGGACCAACCAGCAAAAAGATGTTATTTTAGAAGAAACCACCCGTTTCGAATTCAGCGGAACAGCCAACCAGCGCGTTATCGACCGTATTACCACGTTAAAGGCGGCTGTGGAAGCAACTTTCACAGATGCCAAAGACGGCCTGCTTGGTCTGCGCCTGGCACACGACCTGCAAATGCCCGCCACCGAAGACCAAAAATTTACCGACGACAAAGGCAACGTAACCATAGTTAAAGCCGGTACCGATAAAGTGGCCAATGGTAATTACCTTACAAGCGCCGGCAAAACCGGTAACGACGCGTGGAGTAGTCGCGGTACATGGTGCAAGGTTTACGGTAAAATGGGCGCCGATTCGGTAAGTATTGCGATTATAGATCATCCTCAAAACCCTAATTACCCTACATTTTGGCATGCCAGGGGGTATGGGTTGTTTGCAGCTAACCCTTTGGGCGAGAAGATTTTTACTAATGGTAAATCGGCGAAGAACTTGCATTTGAATAAGGGGGAGTCGGTGACTTTCCGTTTTCGTGTAGTTATCAGTAATGGTGAGCAAACTATCAGTAATGCCCAGCTTAATGACATGGCTGGGGAGTATGGAAAAAAATGATGTTCATAGCCTGATTGACGGGCAAAACATATCGGTGAAGCATAATATAAATAGGATTGTTGTTTTAACCCGGAAGGCAGGTTATTACCTTAGGAAGAATTCAAACTTCAGCTTTTTTATGGTGTCGCGCAATTAAATAAAATCAGATTTTGCTTTTTTTGATGATATAAAAAATAACCTAACCAATAATAAGAGACTTAGTAGAAAATTATGAGCTGATTGGAAATTTGTAATTATCGAAAATGACAGAATAAAAAAAATATTAGAAACTTTTACTCCAAGCGAGGTTTTGAATTGACAACAGGATTAAAAAGCGATAAGATAAAGTTGGCCTAATTTTAGGTGGAACTCCCGCGACTCACTACAAAATAATCCTACCTTCCTTCTTGATACTTAAATTTTGCACGCATTGTAACAATTAAGTTGGTAAACGGCCCAATTATGCTTAATTGGTTAAATTGCCACTTAATTAACTGACTGATTTATGAAACAACTGCTACTTTGTTTAGGGCTTGCCTTATGGTGTTCTTTTGCCGGCGCTCAGGCTCCTGACGACGCTACCTACGTCAAAGACAACTACACTAAGATGGAAAAGTATATTACCATGCGCGACGGTAAAAAGCTATTCACTTCCATTTACCTGCCAAAAGATAAATCAAAAAAATACCCCATCATGATGACGCGTACACCGTACACCGTTGCACCTTACGGCGAAAACGAATACAGGCGTACGCTTGGCCAAAATATGCTGTTTGCCAAAGCAGGTTATATATTTGTTTACCAGGACGTGCGCGGCAGATGGATGAGTGAGGGAGATTATGTAGATGTACGCCCGATAGCAGGCAAGAAAAAAAGCAAAACTGATATTGACGAAAGTACCGATACCTACGACACTATAGACTGGCTGGTAAAAAACCTGCCTAATAATAACGGCAGGGTTGGTATCGAGGGTATTTCTTACCCTGGTTTTTATTCAACTGCTTCGCTGCCAAATGCCCACCCGGCGTTAAAAGCGGTATCACCGCAGGCACCGGTTACCGATTGGTTCATTGGCGACGATTTTCATCACAATGGAGCCTTTATGATGATGGATGCTTTCAACTTTTACAGCAGCTTTGGTGTTCCGCGTCCTAAGCCTATCACGCCAAAAGAATTCAAAAGCAACATAAAGCCTGTATTTAAAGATAACTACAAGTTTTACCTGGAGATGGGTGCGTTGCCCAATTTCAAAAAACGTTACATGGGCAATTCGATCAAATTCTGGAACGATTTAATGTCGCACCCAAACTACGATGAATTTTGGAAGGCGATGAACATTCGCCCGCATTTAACCAATATCAAACCTGCTACTATAACAGTGGGCGGTTTTTTTGATGCCGAAGATTGTTTTGGTGCGCTGCATGTGTATGACGCATTGGAAAAGCAAAATCCCCAAAGTCACAAAAACATGCTGGTTATGGGCCCATGGTTTCATGGTGGCTGGGAGAGTAAGGATGCTACTTTGTTTGCCGATCAAAACTTTGGATCAAATACAGCCGAGTTGTTCCGCGAAAATATTGAGCTTCCGTTTTTTAATTATTACCTTAAAGATGAAGGCAAAATGGAGTTGCCCGAAGCCAGTATATTTATAACCGGCAGCAACCAATGGGAAAAATTTGAAACCTGGCCACCAAAAAACACCACAGAGAAAACGCTTTACTTTCAGCCCAATGGTAAGCTATCATTTACAGCACCATCGGCAACCGATAGCTTTGACGAGTACGTGAGCGACCCGAATGCACCAGTGCCCTACCAGGACGGCATACAAAAAGGCCGCACACGCGAATACATGCTGGACGACCAGCGCTTTGCCGGCCGGCGCCCTGATGTTAAGGTTTATCAAACAGATACCCTTACCGAAGATATGACCTTAACAGGCCCGGTAATAGCCGATCTGTTTGCATCAACCACAGGTACCGATGCCGATTATGTGGTAAAGCTGATTGACGTTTTCCCGGATGATTACCCTAATCCCAATCCTAACCCTAAAAATGTAACACTTGCCGGTTACCAGATGCTGATCAGGGGCGAAGTTTTCAGGGGGCGGTTCCGTAACTCGTTCGAAAAACCGGAGGCTTTTGTACCGGGCAAAGTTGCCGAAGTGAAATATGCGCTGCCGGATGTAGGCCATACTTTCAGGAAAGGGCACCGGATAATGATCCAGGTACAAAACTCCTGGTTTCCGCTGGTCGACCGGAATCCGCAAAAATTTGTGGATATATACCAGGCAACCGATGCCGATTTTCAAAAAGCTACTCATCGCATTTACCACGACGCCCAAAATAAATCGTCGGTAACTGTTACCGTACTTGAATAATTTAAATGAAGCCTAAATAGTAAACAGGGGTTAGCGAACATATTTTGCTAACCCCTGTTTTTTTTCATCCTACCCGGTAATATCCATTTCCTCAGCAAGCCTGTTTTGTTCCCATTCTATGCGTCCTTTTCCGTCGGGATTTCCTGCACTTGATTCTATTTAGTATTTTACCCAACTTTACAACGCATGACGGTTACTACCTACGGACTACAGCATATCAAAAAAGAAATTCAGCATTTACCGCATGAGCAATTGTCTGAATTACTGCTTCGCCTGGCGCGTTATAAAAAGGAGAATAAAGAATTGCTGGCCTATTTACTATTTGAGGCATATGACGAGGCCGCTTTTATCGAAAAAGTTAAAGCCGAAGCGGGCTTCATGTTTAGCCAGCTACCCGCCCTTAGCTACAATGCCGCCAAAGGCATGCGCAAAATTTTAAGGTTATTAGGTAAATACACTAAGTTTACCGGATCAAAAACAGCCGAGATAGAGTTTCTGTTGAATTTTTGCAGCAATTACCTGGAATATGCCGACAGGCGCACATCGTACAAACCCATCCGGTTGATATTGACCAGGCAGGTTGAAAAAGTAAAAACATTGATCAATAAATTGCATGAAGACTTGCAATATGATTTTGCCGATAGCTATAACGCATTGATTACTGATGCCGAAAAAAAATTAAACTGGTTTAAAAAGAGTGATTATCTGTTGTAACATATGTACACTAAGATAATCTAACCTATATAAATTCTATTAACAGTGGCCAACAAAGAAGCAGCATTCAAGGAAATTTATGCAGCTAATTCTAAAAAGATTTTCCATTTGTGCTATGGTTATACCGGCGACGATGACGCCGCGAACGACCTGTTACAGGAAACTTTTTTAAAAGTATGGCAAAACCTGGATAAATTCCGCAACCAGGCTATGATCTCTACCTGGATCTACCGTATTGCCGTAAACACGTGTTTAACTTACCTGCGGTCGGAAAAGCGACAGGCTAAAGACGAACTTACAGAACAAATAGCCGAAACTAAGCGAGAGGAATTTTCTGAAAAAAACGAGCAGGTTGCGTTATTGTACAAATGTATATCAAAGCTGGAGGAATCGGAAAGAATTATAATAACACTGGTGCTTGATGAAGTGCCGTACCCCGAAATAGCAGATGTTTCGGGTATATCAGAAGGGAATTTGAGGGTGAAAATTTATCGTATTAAACAGAAGTTAACAGAATTATATAACCAATATGAAAGACTTTGATCATTTGATGTCGGTTTGGCAGGGACAGCCAAAGCAAGATCAGCTTTCAGTGGATGATGTGCTGAAGCAGGTAAAG
>Ga0307515_10001311_pt1 | contig 56534 bp, 37 predicted proteins | sample 17_EM_MG_FD_194513 | JGI IMG/M metagenome (GOLD analysis project Ga0307515, IMG submission 194513) | Populus trichocarpa ectomycorrhiza microbial communities from riparian zone in the Pacific Northwest, United States - 17_EM | ecosystem: Host-associated > Plants > Roots > Unclassified | place...
CGCCAGCACCTCCAACGTGTCAAAATACTCCGCCGCCATTCCACCAATTGCTGTGCCGCAGGCCGATTTCTCCCCGCTGTGCAGCTTCAATTCCAGTTCCAACTCTAGCCCCAGCTTCAACTTCAACTCTAACTTCAACTCTAACTTTAACGCTCACTTCCTTCGACTATAATAAAACCTAGTCAAACGCAATACCCCGCCTCAGCCAAACACAGCAGACATGTGTACCAAAGTGATACACCGGTACAGCTGCAATCATGAGGAGGACGGGGGGACAGCACCATGCGCGACTTGGAGAGGCTCGACTTCGAGAGGCTTGGCTTCGAGAGGCTCGGCCTGCGCAGTGCCGAATACTAAGATCGTCAAACATGAGGAGAAATGTGGAAGGTGCAATCCTCCAAAGTGAGGAAAAATGTGAACGTTGCGATCACTGACAGGTACTTCTCCCGCCAAACAGCTAGAGTGGGGTTACATCGTCTGACAATTCCTTTCTCAGTGTGCCACCGAAGAAATTATCCGGACGGCACCTCATGACGGCCGGTGGCACGCAAACTGGTGTCAAAAACAGAACGCAGGTCGTTCCTGGTCTTACTTTATCACACAGTTTCTTAGTTCCGGAGCCGAGCTGGTCTTACGGGTTCTCCCTCCAGCACTGCGGGAGCATTTCATGGCGTCACGGAAACAAAAGTGCAGGCGTTGGAAGGGCATTAGGGTCCACCTGGACTATCGTGAGTCCGGCGTTGCGAAAAAAAAAAGGACGGTGTTGCATTGGATTTCATATCTTGTATTACTCAGCGCAATTTTTTTTTCCACACGGACTGTGAGTTGTGTCATGCCGGACGAGGGCCAAAAAGGCGTTGTGCTTTTCCACATGCGGCTATAATTTTTTTTTTACCAACGTAATCTTCCCCGTGCTGCCAAGGCCAGGAAATCAGATTGTGACGATGTGCAGGAATCAATCGAATTAAAAAACACGAGATCCGAGACAGCTGTCATAACTTTGTTCTTGGACTGGGCGTGCCTGTGTTGAGAGAGACGTGCCACTTTCCCAGGTTGTACAAAGCCGTTGAGAAAAAGCAAATGAAGCGCGTTTAATCCGCCTAACCATTGACCAGTGAAAAGACGGGAGGTGCTGCGCCGGCTCTCGCCAATCGCGCCGGCTCACCCGCCGAGATTTGAATGGCTGCTGACAGCTGTCGCAAGCTTCAACAAGCATGGCTCTTGGCGGGCAGTGGTTTGCGTCAATATTGCTCGCGATATTGCCCGTATTCTAGCCAACATTGCAGTGCCATCACTGGACCACGGAGTCAAGGAAGTGCATACGAGGTATATGAGAGGGGGAAAAGGTGGTGCCCAAGGGCGGGCTGTGATAGGCGTGGCGTGGATAGATACGTTGACATTTGTGCAGCATGGCGGCACAGTCCAAACGTCGAGTCTACCTGGTAAAGAAGTATTGAGCGATAGCATGTACATGCCTTAGCACATGCTTTATTCCCCGATCGTTGTGGCACAGAGATTGCAATTATACATTCGCCGTTATGATATAACCGCCAAACCGTCAGGCTGCGGCACGCACGTCCCGCTGGTAAAACGCATGGCAGGGGGGTTTCAGGTAAAGCTCCGGGAACCGCAATACATGGCAGGCGGCAGGGCAGGATCTTCATATAGCAATTTATTAGGCCGATAGTGGGCCTGCTATAGACGTACTGTTATGGGCGACCAAGGACGGCCATGGACGGCCATGGACGGCCATGGGGTGACCACGGACAACTATGGTCTGATAGCGAAACGTCATTCCTTAACTTTTCGCGTCTTCGAACCATCAATCAGCGGCAGATGCAAAGATCGTCGATCACTCCACATCACCCATTCCGACCAACGACTTGCCCGTCTGGGGCTTCCCGTGCTCGGCTAGCCCATCTGCTGCTCGCGTCTGGAGCATGCCGCTCGCATGCCGTTCGCATGCCGCTCGCATGTCGCTCGCATGTCGCTCGCATGTCACTACGGCCACATTTTGCGATGAGCAATCATTAGTTCTCTCATGCGTCAGACATCGACTGCCATGGAGGCTTAGCCGCGCAGCTGCATTTAATCGCTTGCTTGCCGCCATCCAGGGGCTCCTTGCCATCACGCAATCGCCTGTGACAGAGACTAGCTTTTAGAGACTGGCAGTGATTATCGCCTTGCTGATACGTTGAACCTAGCCAGGTACTTGCTGCTGGATGAGTTGAGCCTGATATCATATTGCGGCTCTCAGCCCATCCTTCGGCCGTCCTGTCCGCTGCACGCACCCAGCACCGGGACGAGGAGACCCTCGCCGCGAGCTCTCGTGCATTAGGAAGGATCTGGTTCCCTGCTGGCTATGTGTGATGCAGTTTCTCAGACTGCATTATCACTTGGGCGGCTAGGTGGGGGTTTTCGTATTAAGCAAGTCAAGGTTTTTTGCTTTTCACCACTACTACACTTCTTCTAGCCTTCGCTAGTTTGGGGTTGGCCTCGGCTCACGCCAAAAACGGGCGCTGCTCAACCTCACACGTCCATCGTCATCATGTCCATCGATATCAATTGGCACACTCTCACTGGCGGGCCTGATGGTGTCGCTCGTGCAGAAGCGATTCGAGCATTTATCCATGATCGGTTCCAGCAGGTCACTCTGCCAAGATTCATCCGCTCTGTGAAGGTGCATTCGTTCGATTTCGGCAGCGTTCCCCCGGAGATTGAGCTAAAGGATATATGTGACCCACTCCCAGACTTCTACGAGGAAGATGAAGACTACAGGAGCGATTGTGAGGATGAAACACACGATGCTGCCGGCGAGGTTGGGATCCCTCCTCATAGCACCCCAAAATCCCTCAAAGAGCGTCGACAGAGGTACCATGAGACTAGGGCTTCAAATGAGTCGAGCTCTCCGCCTCATCCACGCCCACCCCCATACGTTGATACGAGAGTGCCAGGTTTGCGTTCAACTTTAGCCCCTGGTGAGCAGCTTGGAAGTCCCTTATCGTCCAGAGCCGCTACGCCAGGCATTCCTGGTGGGACGTCTAATATGAACTATTTCCACCTACCTCTTGGAGCTGGCATCTCAGGTGCTGCCACTCCACTTGCTGCTGTAGCTGGGGCACAGTTTCAAAGTTGGCCTGATCATAGCCATTTTGCTGCTCATTTGCGATCACTTGACATACCTCGTCATAATGCTACCTCTACCAGCTCTCTCACACCGCCACCTTCAACCGCTGATCCGGGGTCTCGTCCTCCGTCTCAACACCAACACGAAGATCCTCGACGGAGTTCGAAAACCGACATGGACGAGTCCGCGCTGCAAAAAGAGAGCGACAGGACCCCGTCTCCATCGCCCCCTCCCCGCATGCGTGAGAAGAGCGTTGAAGACATCCAAGTCGTATCTCACGTGAAGTATTCAGGGGATATCAAGATGTCGCTTACTGCCGAGATTCTACTCGATTATCCTATGCCTAGCTTCGTTGGCATTCCTCTTAAGCTCAATATCACAGGGCTCACTTTTGATGGGGTTGCTATCCTAGCTTATATAAAGAAGCGGGCGCACTTCTGCTTTCTGTCCCCAGAAGACGCAGACGCCCTAATTGGCGGAGAGTTCAATCTGGACTCTCCCCCAACAGCATCTCGAGCTCCTGGACAACAAGGTATTCGCCGTCCTAGAGTTGGCGGCCTTCTCGAACAAATCAAAGTCGAGAGCGAGATTGGACAAAAAGAAAACGGAAAGCAAGTTCTTAAAAATGTTGGCAAGGTTGAAAAATTCGTCCTTGAGCAAGTCAGGCGGATCTTCGAAGACGAGTTTGTTTATCCAAGTTTCTGGACATTCCTCGTATGATATCCAACCCTCCCTACCCAAGTCACCAAACCGATCTTTTCAAATGCATTCGGACGAAGTTTCATGCAACATCCTAGGCGGTCGAAGTTTGGGCGACACGAAAACGGCAAGAAAATATGTCAGCTGCAGCCCTGAAAGAAGCGAGGCGCGACGGGAGCAAGCAGGAGAGGTGTACTTGTAATGCCAGCATGGGATAGAGATGGGATGGGGCTGGCTCGGTCAGACGACTCACAGGTGCCACCCAGTTCTTCGCCAGTTGTTGTGCAACGGCGCTGATGCGGGCAGGCATTTCACTGTCTTGGCATTCTCGCGAAGTTGCACAGATGCGTTGAGAAATCACGTTACGGTACATGGAGGCGTAGTACAGCAGGAGTTGCCTTCGAAGCAGCCTTTCACGAATGTACCATGCTTATTTTGAGGAAGTGCAAAAAGTGGTGAGCGTTTGACCAACGGAAGTAGCTATCCCTTAACCCGTCAAGGTCTTTAGTGTAAGTGGTCTGTGCGGAACATTGTTCTCAACGAAGTCAGGCTTCGTATTTCTGAGAACGGCGGCCTGGTTCAACCAGTTTGATTGGTGGGCTCTTATCGATACCGTAAGGACCAATTTCGACGGGTTAGGGATAACCGCAACCGTTTCCACTTAGAGGGGTGTAACAAGTGTTCAACCTCCAGCCTTGCCGTCTCCGAGTCACCCCACATCAGATACCGTAGAACGTCTGCGTTCGATTGCCGCCCCTCCCCTTAGTTATTGGATCCCTTGCTAATCATCTCGACATCCCAGGCTTTGCCGATCTAGGTGTCTTTCTTCTAGCTTCAGAGATCATGATTGGCCGCCTTTGAAACACACTTCCTTGCTTCTCAACGGTTGGCACTTTATCCCAAGGCGATGTGGATTTTCGGGCTTCATCTTCCGATCGGCAGATCAGTGATGTAATGAGGGGTGAATGCACCCATGTAACGCCGCAATCCTTTAGATGACACGCGTTGTAATTTTAAGGCTTTGCTGGCATTGTATTCACGCACAAAAGTAAGTGAAAGAAAGGGAAGGTGTGGAAACTTGAATGACTCGATTCTAATCACCAAAACCAGCCAAAGAGACGTAGACGAGCTGAGCACGGGGACAGCTCGCCACACCTAAGGCCTAGTTGAATCAACAAAATATGGCCCTTGCAGCAAAGCCTTGGGAAGCGTCTGCATGATTACTAGTCAGACTCATACTAAAAGGCCTTCTCACGAAAACGGTTATAAATAAGCAGAATAAGACGTCACTAAGGCCCCCAGCGTAACTCTCATTCGTCCGAGGCACATGCAATAAAGGGGTGCCTTCTACTAATACGGATCGCGAAGTAAGTTGAGGTGCAGTTGTTGTGATTTAGGATCTAGGGGCGGGGGTCGAAGCCGAATCGCGTATTCACGTGCTTTGTGGTGGAAGAATTAGCTCCAGGGTCCGAGCTGTGGGCTGTCAGCTGTTGTTTGATGTCAGGCCTGCTGCTCAGACGTTGTTTGATACAGTCCCCCGTCAAAGGTGTCCGTGCTTCCCACACCAAATTTTTTTACCGTCCCCCCCTACCTTTTATCCCTACTTTTCAACCGTGCCACGTTGTGCGTTAGCTCTAATTAGCGGGAATTGACTCGTTACGAAAGAGGAGTAGTTGTAGAATTTACTAGAGCAAGAGTTACAGCCCCCTAAATTGCGACTGAGTTTAGCCTGCCAGAATCGACCGTGCAAGAAACTTTGTCTAAAGCACCTCAACGCTCAGGGCAAATCTGCTCCTTGAATTGGACGTCCCCCCAAACGTACGATCCGAGACGAACGTAAGATTTTAAGGATAGTTCGTATAAAGCCCAGGATCACATATAGGGAGCTTAGCTTTAAGCTAGGCCTTCCCGTAAGAGCACGTTATATCGAATATTACGTAAATAATATATAAGAAAATAACTAGCTAAGAAGCACCCCTTACTTATAAAAGCTTCGGTAAAGGCTGGATTAAGGTGGACTAATATTATATGGAGTGACGAGTGTTCGGCTAAGAGAAGTTTTAATAGACGACGATCCTACGTCTTTTATATACTGCTACAAAAATAGGATAAAGATAAGATCGATACTTATAAAAAGGATAAGGGCAATACGGTTATAGTATAGGTAAGCTTTTCTAGAGTTCTTAGGAGGTCCGATTTAGTGGTTATAGAAAGGGATAATGTAACGGGCTCCCCCCCCCCCAAAAGGTACATCAGTTGACACGGTCAGACAGATGAAGGTTTCGCTAATGTCCCAGAGGAGACATGGTCAGACAGATAAGGAGCGAGAGGTTTTACTAGTGTCTCAGAAGGACCATAAAAGAAGCTGGTTCTCCTCTAGAGAAGAACCAGGGATTAGTTTCTGAATAGAAGAGGTCAGAAATCAATTGTCCTTTTGAATACGCAACGTGTGTCCTACATTCGAATCACCTGTGACTCTTATTCGACACAGTCGATTGGATAATCATACGTTCCAGTCGGAAGCCTTACTAGCCTCCTATAGATAAGGAGTCGCCTAAGGGGTGGTACTCTACTCGATCTTACGTTTAAGTTTTAGAGGACTAGATACCTCGAATCTACTAGCTTAATTTCTAATTCATGCGGATAACGCTCTAATATATAAATCGAAGCTTACAGCCAAGTAGTGTAAAGAGAATGTTATAGACATGATCGATTAGCTATTAAGCACGCCTAGGTATAACTCAAAGAAAGGCTCTATAAACGATTTCTAGAGATCACATATACGCGCGGCTCTAAAGAGGAGGAAATTAAGAAACTATCTAAGGCCCTAGTAATTTACAGCATCCTATCACCTCCGGTGGTTAGTGCGGTCACGTCTGCACGGCCTTTTTGAGGGGAAGGATTGGTATTTTTGCCGTTTAAGGGAAATTTAATAAAACACGCTAACCACCAGGCGCACCAGTGGCTGTACTAAAACGAGATAGCTCCTGCCTTTTTAAGTCTTTAATTAATAGTATAGAAGAGAGATATAACGCTATAATTAAGGCTAAGGGGGCACACTAGATTTTAAACACTAAAAAAGTATCGCGATTACTAGATTATGTATCTATAAGTAGCTTCAGATGTTTTTGAAGCTCTAGAATCAATTGCGTTACTTTTGCATAGTATTTCGGCAGGGGGTGTCATTTTTGGTATGGCCACTTTTGACGAGGTACTGTAACTCTGATGCCATTTTGACAAGCAAATTCAAGCAAAGACAAGCTCTACCACGCTCTCCATCACTGCTTAACTGCGCATCAAGGCAGGTGACACTAGCAGATCCTGCGACGTTGGCTTTCGTCATTTGTACTCTTGGCTTCTTGGCTTTTTGCACTATTGAAGCTAAACCCGTGCCCCTCCATCAGCCCCTCCATCTGCTTGAACCTGAGAATACCAACAACGTTCTCTTACATCTACAGCGATAACACTCCGTATCTTATACACTTACTCAGCCTAACCTTTATTTCTACAAGGCAGACTTGAGCATACCTGTTGGCTTGCACTAAAATGCCGTCCTTTCGGCCCCCCACATCACTTCTCCTCCCATGCCTCATCCTTCTCATCTTCTGGGCTCGTCCTAGCCACGCCTTTGGCGCAGGCAATATTACAGGGACAGCTAGAATCGAAGGTATAAATTGGCGTCACGGAGACATCGAGGACACGCTCCTTACTCTTCTTATGTCTCGCGCCACCAACAAGAAATTCAGCAAGATGGATGTCAAACGCGTCTACTTTGGGAATTGGCTGCGCGATTACTCGCAGGCAGTTGATGTGAGTTTAGTTATATATAAATAATGCGCGTATGGCCGGGGAGCTGACGCTAGCTTAACGCAGGTCGGAACAGTTAAGATGGTTAGCGCTGAGGCCATTCGAATCCTTCTCTGGATTCTGGGCTTCTTGAGCTTTGGATATGGTACCAAGGAATTTGAGGTCACCAGAGATAGGCTTGGATGCTATCGGTAGGGCTCATATTCCTCATTACAAGAACTTCGCTTACGCTTTATGAACGCAGCCCGGAAGAGCACATCGACAATCCCAAGGACTACGCGGATAACATTGACGCACGTCAGTATGATCGCCGCCTTCGAGGCCCTGTCGATGAGAGACGTGAACTTAGCATTGATAATCGTACTGGCTTAAAGAACTACATTGCTTCAGAGGACTTGGGTATTACAACCTCTGCGGGGCTTGTTCGTGACCTGTTCAGACGATGCATCCACCTTGGTAGAAGCTACAACCGGAATCAGAATAAGGCAGACTTATATGAAGCTCTGAGATTACTCGGGACTGGGTGTCATTGCTTGGAAGGTAACTTTGATTTGCAAATAGCTTTTGGGATCGTTGGCTAAGTTACCACAAGATTACTCCGCGCATTCCAATTACGTCGAGCTTGCATTGATCGAAATGGGCGAGCGCAACGTATTTCCCCATGTCGGTCGCAATACTCAGGTCCATGTCCAAGGGGCTCGCGGGCCCATCTACCCCATTATAACCGGTACATTTGGAGGCGTGGACTTCCTTCACTCCGTTATGGGCGAATTCTCGGACAAGGCCACTCAATCTGAATTGCAAGAGCTTGAAGGGACAATGACGGCCAACGATAACCGCGAGAATACAAGCATTATCAAGGACCTCCTGAACCAGCTTCCCGATGGACTCTTTGGTGACAAAGACCAGGCTACCAAAGCTGATGAGCTCCAAGCTAATGCCCAAGCTGCGCAAATGCAGAATATGCACATCAGTCCCAAGGAACCTGAAGCTTTCACACAACAAATGCAGGAGGTTGTCAAGCAAATATTTCCTATCATGGAATGGCATGACGAGATTATGCAATCAATCACCGAATTTATCGAGAGGATTCCCATCCTTCCTGAGCTAATCGAGCAACTCCAAGACCAAGTCAACATTTTCGTTTTCTCGCTTCTGGCACCTTTCGTTCTTCCCATAATCCGTCAGGTCAAGACTGAGTTAACAACCGGTTCTTCCGAGGTCATCGCCAGCTCTCGTGAAAAGCAATTAATCGTCTTCCGTGATGACAATTCTAGCGACCCCACGCATTCAATGCTTTCCAAAGACCACTTCAGTAACGTTCTCAACGAGCCAGCGGGCAAAGTTGCCTCTCAAGTTCTCAAATGGGTCGTTCCTCAGATCGTTGAATGCTGGGACAACGAACGCGTCGATCCAGAGCGAACCATCCAGCGGATCGTCACTGGCGTCTTCCATCACCCTGCTCTCCGCGATTTTGGCGAAGATGGCGCAAGAGAGAGCCGCCACCTTATGTTCAGCGTTGTCGAGAAGTGGTGGCGCGAGATGAGTGAACGTGAACGCGGTGACCTTAGAGACAATCTTAGCCGTAATGGGGTGGAGCAAGGCCGTAACCATAAAGAAGGAGTCCATGACACTGGCCACGGCTGCGGCAAACCGCTGGGCATGGCGAACGATTTTGGTGGCTCCAGCGCTGCTGGCGGTGTTCTGGGCGGCGGTGCCCTGGGCGGCGGTGCCCTAGGCGGCGTTCTAGGAGGAGTCTCGCAAGCACTCGCTGGCGGTCAATCATCCGGTGGATATGGCGGCAGGCAACAGCAACAACAACCCTTCCATGAGGTTGGCAGCCTCGCCAGCGAAGCGGTCGGTGGCGGTGCTCTAGGTGGTATTCTTGGTGGCCTCGTTGGTGGCGTGGGTGCTGACCTTTTGGGTAATGCGTTCGGCGAGCAGGAGGCCGAAACGAAGCTCTACAAAGGCGAAGGATACAACAGGGACGGTTCTCATACTACTACTTACACCGAGACGGGACACCGCCCTGGTGCCTATGGGGCGGAAGAGAAGTACGGGCAGGCGGAATATAAGCAAACGTCCCATCCTGGCGGTGGCAGAAGCGAGGAGTACTCGCGCTATGAGCAATATGGGCAGAGCGGGAGTACTGGCTATGGATACCAGCAGAAAGTCCAGACTAGCAGCCATAGCAGCGGCACCGGGTACGAGCGGACTGAGGAGCGACGCTATGAGAAGCCTGGTGGCCAGTGGGAGAGTGAAGAGCGCAGAGAAGGCTTTAATCGCCAGGGCGAGTACTACTCTGAGGAAAAGAAGTGAGTTCCTTTCACACACTGAAAGTGTTTCTAGCTAATCAATTCGCAGACATCACGGGAGTAAGTACGGCGAAGAGGACTCCGAAGACGACGAGGAGAAGCGCCGCAAGAAAGAGCGCAAGGCGCGCGAAAAAGAAGAGAAGAAGCACCACAAGAAGCATCATGGCGAGTATGAGGAAGACTCGGATGAGGAAAAGGAGTATGGACGCCGCTCTGGAGAGCATAGGCATGATTCGGGTAAAAAAGAGCATCACTCCGGTGGCGGATACCAGCAGAGCTATGGCGAAGAGCAGCGCTATGGGGCCAGCAGGGGAACATCTGCTTATGGTGAGCAGTCGTATGGCGAAGATTCGTATGGACAACAACAGCAGTCCTATGGTGGCGGGTACGAGCAGCAACGGCCTAGTGGTGGATATGGTGAGGCACGCGAATCCTACGGTGGGGGAGGCGGGTATGGCGAGAGCAGAGGCTATGGAGGCCGTCGCGAGGAAGAAGAGATGCCGGGTGGGTTTGGAGGTGACGATGAGTATGGGGAGAGGAGAGGGGACAGCTATAGGGGCGGCTATGGAGGTGGTGGTGAGTATGGGGAGAGGAGAGAGTATGGTGGTGGGTATTAAATGACCCTTTTGGTAGCTACCTATCACTTTGCATGGACGGATGGCGAAAATAGGGCTTTTGGCGGGGTTAGAAGATGGGAAGGTTGGTGATGTGGTGCAGCAAGACATATCCTCGTTCGAAAGATGAATTCATTAGGCTATGGAATTTGAGTAGCATCCTATAGAATTAAAACTCTCACGGCTGGTTCCAATTGTCCTATCAAGGTCCTGCACAATCATTTGGCTTCTAGAGGAAGGCCTTTTTAGGAAGCACGTGCTCTCTATTAGTGGTTTAAAGCTTCAACTTCACTGCTCCATCGCTTAGGGTTTTATCCTATTGCAACATCCTCTCAAGGCTCGTGTATGAAGCTTATCGGAAAGACATCAAGAAACAGCAAGCAGTAGTTCCCACGGGAGATAAAAACGGCCCGATAAACTCCGCCATTGCGGGATTTCGTCGATCGCAACATTAACGCTTCACTTAAAACGGTTGTAACGACGGCTAAGGCCGCGGATGCAAGATTCGTTAACGTCATACCGTCTACATCACAATCAACATGGACTACCTAGGTATATTAGAAATGCAGCTGCGGCTGGATACATCCGTAGGTATGGCCGATACCACGAGTATTGCGCTTTGTTTATTTCCTTGGTTCCATCTCGTCATTTGTTGAGTCTTGGACAGAGTCATTTTCAACATTACTAGCTTTTGCACGGGGTCTCCAGAAATCCTGGCCTTATTTCCCTCGTCAGTGCATTTTACGCATTAGGCTTTTTGCGCTGTAGCTATGTGGTCGTTCATACAGTTCCGCAAATTCCGGCAACACGTAGAGCACCAGCACGCCCGGCACGCCAGAGACAGGGAAAAAACTGAGGCTACAACAAGAGATGGAATAATAGAGGATAGTGCGAATTCCTTGGCCGATCGCCTTCTGCCTCATCCACGATACCTCAATCAAAGCAGCCGGACTCTCTCGATCCAGTGGACTTGGAGAAGGGCGACAACTCGAGAGTTACTCTGCCTGACAGCGCCGCGCAAGGAACGAGAGGGCTGTCTACAAAAAGAAGGGAGAACGCAGGAAAAGAGGAAGACTAGGAAGGGCAGGATGAACTTAGAGCCCACGAATCGTCCCCCAGCGACAATCATCTCAGCAGAGCTGGCACGACTGTGACGCGCAGATCCAGAGTATCGAGGGAATGCGCAAAGTCCGCTCTAGCCGAGATTCTGTTCCGTAGTCTTATATTCCATCACTGAGAAGTCTTGATAACGTTTACAGTGTCTATATCTCAACGCTCACTCTTTATATGATTTTCATCATGGCCTCAGGGCTCGCTCCAAACATCGGCGCCCAACTCACCTTCCGCTTCCCCGCTGGCTTCTTCGGCTCAACACCGCTCACCTGCGCTGGTGGTTCGATCTCCGATCTCTGGAATCTCATGGGGCGCGTTTTCACTTTCCCAGTCTTCGCCAACGCGGCATTCACAGGATTAGTTCTCGGACCTGTAATGGGTGGTTTCATCGCACAAAGCAATGCTGTAAGCTGGCGCTGGACCAAATGGACGACGCTGATAATGTCCGGGCTAGTGCTTGAATTGGTTATGTTATTCCAACCCGAGACATACCCGCCCATTCTGCTGAAATGGAAGGCCGGACATCTGCGCCCCGTTACTGGAGATAAGTGGTACGTTGGTAATATCGAAATCCGTGGTGATGGCTTCTTGAAACGTTTGGGGACCGCACTGTATCGCCATTTCTTGCTCACGACGCCTGAACCAGTTATTATGCTCCTTGCGCTTTATCTTACTGTCATATATATTGTACTCTTTACCTTCTTGGATGGGTACAACTATATTTTTGGCATGATACACGGAACGTCGCAGGGATCACTGGTCTTATTTTTGGGGATCGTGGTGGGGTCGTTTGGAGCTTCTGCGCTAGTACTGCTGATATATAAGTGGGCGTGAATAATGCGGTAACGGTCGATTAGTATCTGGTCCCCAATACTCGCCTCCGTCCTGTTCGGCTTTGGTATACTGTGTATTCATTTCTTCGTACCACATTGGTTTTTCAATCGTTCATTCTTACACACTCCCAACATTTACTCACCGTTGATACCTGCCAGTACATAATTAATTCATACGAATCATACTCAGCTAGCGCACTTGCGTTTGTAACCCTAATCCGTTACATGGCAGCCGGTGACATGGCGGTGGTCGGAATCCCGTTCTACAAGAACATGAGCGTGCATTGGACGCTCACAATTCTAGGAGCGATATGTTCATTATTAGTACTGGTGCCCTATTTGTTCTATAAATATGGGCCATGGATTAGGAGTAAGAGTAAGTATGCTGTTAGTAGGTAGCCGAGGTAGAAAACCGAATGATAATAGGTGGTCGAATGAATATTTCGAAAGTTAGACGATATCTGTTGATGTTGTGGCTCTGATTTCGTCTATCTTTGGGATCCTCGCTTTATAAATGCATGTGCTCGAATTATCTCAAGAGCTGCCATGCCATTTAAAATTTCGCAATCAGTATATACAGTATTTCTCGTGGTTGCCGCTCCCCTCAAACATCGCCCTCGTCCCTCCGAGCCTATTCAAAGTTAGTACTCACCACCTGCTCTAGCTACATTGAAAGAGACTTACCGGAACAGCCAGGGGGCCTCCCAACTCCTTCTCCAACCCATCCGGATACGTCTTCGGTACACTGATCTTGTCTGGATAATACACCCTAGTAACGGCCATTAATCCAAGCACGGAGGCTACAAAAGTCCCCATCAGCACAGCACCCCAGCCTGGCTTGAAATGCGTGTATTCTTCGGGCGAGAAGATGCCGAGGATATCGTTGTCTTCGTGAACGGGTTCGCCGTAGTTGCGTCGCTCTTGCTTGTCCCACCAATCGCCGTAGGGGTCGCGGAATTGGCGCTTTTGCGGTGGGGGCTGGACGTAGCCGCCGTTCTAGAAGAACTCGATTAGATAAGTTAAGTCAAAGAGTAGGCATATAGGGAGTCCGACCATGTTCGGGTCTTCGACATCGGCCTGGGTGAGGGTACGAATTTGAGTGAGGGTGGTCCGCGATGAAGGGATCAGAGCCCGGGTGAGCGGTCGAGCCGCTGCAATACGCCTGGAGAGCATCTGTAGTGAAGTGACAAATAGTCAGCAGGCGTATACGTGTTCAATTGATAGGATCACTCACCTTGCGTCGTTACCAGGCGGCGTGGGTATCAACACAGTGAATGAAGCGAATGAGGCGGCGGAAGTGCCCAGGCGCTAGCGACATGCCCTTCTTTCGGCAAGAGCGCGGAGACTTCGAACACGGATCACCCTAAAAAGACTCTCCAAGGTTGCGGCAGACAGAAACAACCATAACTTTTGCCACAAGCGGCTGAGCTAATGTTCGAGCTCATTTTAGGCAACTTCAGACATCCCTCTATCAATCGGCATCCCATTTGGTATTTTTCATGAAGGATTCGCGATCGGAGAGGTGGTCTGAAGCAATCAAGCTCACTACCTCCACTCCCTGTTGGCGATGAGCGCGAATGTTCCGATTGTCAAACACGACAACACCGACGCCCAACATCTCGACGCTCCCAACGGCCACGCTGACCATCACACCGACGTGGCTGAAGCCAACGGCAACTTCGGCTTACATGCAAATGGCACATCCGAGACTATTGAAGAAGATACAAAAATTGCCGGCGATGGTGGCGGTGCAGAGCGGCTCAATAAGAAGCGTAAACTAGACGACCTCACCAGACAGCGATCCACATCGCGCGTCACATCGCCGCCTTGGAAGAAGGTTGCTGTTGATGGGCCCACGTCTGTCATCGTCGACGGGAAGAGGAAGTCGATGAGGACAAACAACATTCCAGCAGAACTGACGCCTGAACCTGACAGGCGAAAAACGCGTCGTGCGGCGGATAAGGCAACACAGAGCAACGGCATTGCGAAGAACGGTCTCAAGCACAGTGGGACTCGAGCCGTTTCGTCTCCTGCACTGGCACACAAATCGAAAGCTCCCTCTTCTCTACGAAAGGCACCCTCTACGACCTCGCTCAAGTCCACCCCCCAGCAACATTCCTACCGTAAACGAAATCCCTCAGATGTCCTGTCATCTTCACCTACAGCAGCAAACAAAGAACTACAAAATGGTAGTGGGGTTCGTTCAAAGTCCCGGGTTGAACGGCCGTCGACACCTGATAATACAGGCAGAAAGCGGAGGTCAACGCGGGCCAGTGAAGCAGTACATAAGTCGCCGGAATTCGTGACACCAAACGGCCAAAAGGATGACTCTCAAAATGGGATCCCTCCATCTGGTCGGGCTCCCCGAGTTAAACTTATCCTGCGCCGTCCAGAATTACCCGTCCGACACCCCAAACATATTCCCCCCTCAAAAAAATTCGAATCCTTCGAAGAGTGGTTAAAACATGATGATCCTTTAACTGGGGAGGAGGGCCAGAAAATCACACTAAAGGCGGCACGAAAAGAGGCCGAGGTTCGCCGGAGAATATTCGAGGCCGCCCAGCCTGGGGGGGTACTAAGTCAAGACCGCTCCGGGATTTTCTTACCTGAACCGGACGAAGAACCGCCCCCGATGTATGGGCATTACGCGCATGTCGTAGCGCATGCCCTTAATTTCCGTAAACTGCTCAAAGCAGAGCATGAGAACCACAAAAGGCTAGCGAAGCGCATGGCTTACGAGGCCCTAGAGAAGTGGAAAGAAAAATATAAGCGGAAAACTAAGGAGGAATTAGAACAGGAAGAGAAGGACTATGCAATACTACGATACAAGCAACTGGTCAGAGATGTGCAACAGCAATGGAATCTCGTCAAGGGCGAGGTCGACAAGGCTAGACTTGCCAAGTGGGAAGAAGAGCAAGATCGTCTTGGGAAAAAGGCTATGGATACCATGTTGGATCACTCACATCTAATACTTGGTCGAGGAAGGATAGAGACTTCCTCTTCATTTGTTAGCGAGGACGACGACGACGACGATGATGATGAAGAGACCGGAGATGATCAAAGTGGTAACTCGGATATGAACAGCGATGACGAAAATCTTTCATCAGATGAATCTGACAGCGAGGAGGACACTGCCAGTGACGAAGATGCGAACCTCACTCAAGAACAGCTACTTGCAAAGTACGGCCAACTTCCTGACATCTCCGACTCAGACGAAGATGCAGATGTGTCGGAAGACGAAGACGAAGGTGAAGCTTCTGACATAGACAGGTTAGACCATGATTCTGAAGACGATGACAAAGAGAATCAACTCTCTATACTGGAACGGGACGTAGATCAGGATATTCTGGATTACGATGAAGACGATGCCTCAGAAATGGATCTTGTCGTAGATCATACCCCTGAACCAAAGAAAGTTGAAGGCCAAAACAAGAGTGATGCCCCAAATTCCCCTAGCCCAGCTAGATTACAGGATGCTCACCAAGACAAACTCGTGAACGGGATACATTCTAAAGACAGCACGCCTAAGAGTAGTCATGTAGTTGACCTTATCGATCCCGCGACTGTCGAGCTTGAGGAGGTTGATGCAATGCTCTTGGATTCAGATGAATCAGAGCGCAATTCGGGTTCAGATTCTAGCAGCGAGGAATGGCCCAGTAGCGAAGATGATTCTGGTGAAGGCTCCAGTCCAGGAGCAGAGGGTGAAAGTGACGAGGATGCGTATGACACATGGGGACTTCTTTCTAAAGCAGAGATTAGGAGATTGAAAGCCGCTGCCAATAATGATCCGCCAACAGATACCGAAGAAGCCCAAACCCCCAGCGTCGTAATTAAAGATGGAGAAGAGTCAAAACTGGACCAGCACCGGACTTCTTCAGAACAGACGATAGATGGCCATGAACTTATCGATCCTGAAGTTGATACTCGTCCCACGAAACTTTCTAATGGCATTTCTCATCAAATTGATGAGAGCGAAATTGGTCCAACTCCTTCCAAGCTCAATGGGGAAGAAGGAAAACAAGGAATTGAGTCAGTCAAGGATAAGCAAGCACAAATCAGCCGGTCCCGCGAAACTTCAACCCCTAGAACTGAAATACCATCTTTGCTGCGAGGGAAGCTCCGAGAATACCAGCACGATGGTTTGGACTGGCTTGCCAACCTTTACGAAGGAGAAACCAATGGCATCTTAGCTGATGAGATGGGGCTTGGGAAGACAATTCAGACCATTGCACTTCTTGCTCACCTTGCCGTACATCAGGGCGTATGGGGCCCGCATCTCGTTGTTGTTCCTACCAGTGTGATGCTGAATTGGGAAATGGAATTCAAGAAGTGGTGCCCTGGATTCAAGATCTTGACGTACTATGGAGATATCGTTGAGCGACAAAGAAAGCGCAAGGGATGGCTTAATGACGATCTCTATAACGTTTGCATTACATCCTACCAACTTATCCTCCAAGATGCATCCGCATTTAAACGACGTGCCTGGCATTATCTCATTCTTGACGAAGCCCACAACATTAAAAACTTCAAGACTCAAAGATGGCAGACTCTACTGAATTTCAGAACTCAGCGACGTCTCCTTCTCACCGGAACACCTCTACAGAACAATATTGATGAGCTGTGGTCATTACTATACTTTTTAATGCCAGCTGGGTTCGCTGGAGAGGGGCGCATTGCAGGCTTAGAAGATTTCAGCATGGCTTTGAAGAAGCCAACAAACCAAATCCTTGAACAAGGCAAGCAAGTGCTAGACGCCGAGGGACAGAAGATTGTCAAGAAGCTCCACGAGGTTTTACGGCCGTACTTACTCCGAAGAATGAAAGCGGATGTGGAGAAGCAGATGCCTGGGAAATATGAGCACGTGGTCTATTGCCGACTATCAAAAAGACAGAGACAGCTCTACGATGGTTTTATGGGACGTGCAGATACGAAGCAAACATTAGCATCCGGTAACTACATGTCAATCATTAACTGCTTGATGTCTCTTCGCAAAGTCTGCAACCACCCAGACCTCTTCGAGACCAGACAGATTGTAACTTCGTTTGCAATGCATAAGTCTGTTGTTGCGGATTTTGAGATCAAAGACCTCCTGGTTCGCAGGCGATTCCTTGAAGGCATTCAGGACAAAACGATCAATCTGGATTTCCTAAACTTATTACCAGTACGAAGAGAAAATACATCGATGCTTCATGCTAATCGTACTCGACAAATACGGGCATTACGTCCACTCGAAGACCTCATTGAGCAGCATACTCGTCGGATCAATGCAGATCCTAAATTGGACGGTTCCTCCATTAATTCTGTGCTTTCATACATGGCAGAAAAGGAGAACATCTCAATCCTTGATCACCTTAAGAATTGCCTCCGTTTGACCCGCCAACGAACGGAGTTTGTGCCCGCCTATGGCAAAGGCTTGATTAAGCGCCTCAATCTCAATCTCCAGGATAAATTGGGGACCCGTGCACCGAAGAGAAACGTTGACGCAGCGAACTGGTATCTCAACACATCAACACTACTTCTCGATATTGTCCCAACGTTAGAGGAACGTTCTCTTTCGTTAGAACCCATTATTCAAAAATTCGGCTGTGTGACACCTGCAGTTGTCGCTAATGACATGGGTCCTCTCGTGCTATCGGAGCCAGGCGTCGAACTAATACGCCAGTCTTCAGTATCGATGAAAAAAGACCCTTTCCACGAAGCCCGCATCCGCCTCTCTATTGCCTTCCCAGATAAACGACTTTTGCAGTATGACTGCGGCAAACTCCAACGCCTCGCCATCCTTCTCCGTGACCTCCAAGCTGGCGGCCACCGCGCCCTCATCTTTACCCAAATGACCAAAGTTCTCGACATCCTCGAACAGTTTCTCAATATCCATGGCCACCGCTACCTACGTCTCGACGGCGCTACCAAGGTCGAGCAGCGACAGATCCTCACCGACCGCTTCAACACCGATAACCGTATTCTCTGCTTCATCCTCTCCTCCCGCTCTGGCGGCCTCGGAATCAACCTCACAGGTGCTGACACTGTCATCTTCTACGACCTCGACTGGAACCCTGCGATGGACAAGCAATGCCAAGACCGCTGTCACCGTATCGGCCAAACCCGCGATGTGCACATCTATAAGTTCGTCTCAGAATACACCATCGAAGCCAACATCCTCCGCAAATCAAATCAGAAGCGCCTCCTCGATGACGTCATTATCCAGGAGGGCGATTTTACGACCGACTACTTCAACAAAGTTAGCTGGCGCGATGCCTTCGACGACGAGACGCCCGCCGACGAGGCCAGCGTGGCTATGGACCGTGTGCTAGGCGACGCCACAGGGCTGGGCGATGTGCTCCAGTCCGTTGAGGACATGGAGGATGCGACGGCCGCCAAGGTCGCGCAGAAGGAGATTGTCGAGGAAGTCCATGTTGACGATGCGGACTTCAATGAGGCTAGCACTAGCGCGACTCCGAAGGCCATCGATGGGTTACGGTCTCGTGGACGATCGGAAACGGGTACTGAGGAAGAAAGGAGGCATGTCGATGAGTACATGGTTGAGATTCTCATGGATGAATGGAAGAACGTGCCTATAAAGCTGCCTGGGGAGCGGAGCAAGAAGCATAATAGAAAAGGACAGGATGTGCATCGTGTGAGGAGGCGGAGGGGTTGAGTTTGTATTACAGTTGGCGGAATTAGTAATAGTCAAGGCGATAAGAAGCGATGAAGCTGATTAAAAACAACAGTTTGTGGGATATGCAGTCGTGCAGCTTTTTGATTGAGTTGGCCAATGTACACTATTAGACTTTGGGGCTTTTTCGTGCCGCTGTGTGAGAGGTACATAGCTCGGGTATTTGGATACAATCAAGCTTGCCACGTCGCTTTGGAAGTGATGGAGGTTGCCGACTTCGCATTTGGTATTCTTAGGGCATGGGGGGCGTTTGATGTATGGCTAGGGCTAGGAGTGGTGTGGTTTGGTGTCGGGTTTGGCGCCTAGGTTTGGGGGTTAGGGGGAACCAGGCATCGGGATGAAAGTATGCAGAATAAAATATATCTTTGTATGATTATCTGAATTCCATCAGCTCAGCTTAGTGGTTTGTCCTTATCAATTTCTCTCATTCGTCAACTCTCCATGGGTTAAGTCTTCCTGAGCTTTATTTGAGCGATAGTTTACTTCTACTGAGTTGCTGTTTGTATCTAGGTCAATTGCAGTAAGATGAGAGAAGATCCGGAGATGCTTTTGAATTTGAATTTGAATTTCATGTGAGAATGCCCTTCAGGAGAGTACATCAAAGATTGACGTGCTTAACCGGTTGCTGTAGGTTAGCTTTTATGACGAAGACGTGCACGGTTCGTTAGAGTAAGACACTAGGGTGGACCCGCAAATCTATTTATTACTATTCGCAATGCTATCTGCAGGCAGGAAATACAGGAGCTAAGGGTGCAGGTATGCAAACCAGTTTTGGACTAGCGTGTGAAGATCTCGACGTTCTCCAGCCTCATTTTTTTCGACTCTCTCATGCTGGCTGAAGAAAGAGTAGATATTGATGCCTAGACCTTGATGTGAGTACACTCTAACCATTTCCTGGCTATTTCCTTGAGAAAGACTTGGTATTTCTCACAGCCTCTCTTTTTCCAATCGCATGTGGCCGGTGACAGCAAGCTGCTGCACATCCACTTCCTTTTCCAGCATCGTCTAGTCAGCATCAAGCGCGCCTGGCGCACCACACAAGTTTCAGAAACCCTGCGGGTAAGTATCGGAAAGACTCTATCACAGGATTATAGACCTGATACGGAATCATAGATCTTGAGAGTAAGTCATTTAATTAGCGCTAAGCTTCCCGAAGGAGACCGCATAGAACCGGCTAGTATTCAGTCGCGGGATTGCAACTATGATAATTAAAAGGGATTGAAGAAATGACGACAGGCATTTACCGAAGATGTGGATTCGCAGGTGCAACGTTCGTTATGGAAAATCCTACAGGATAGTTGTCCGCCTCACTCCCGCCTCACCCGAACAAATTATCGCACATACGGAAGTAAATACATGCTCAGTCCGAATATGGCTTTAAGGATACACGGTCAAAATAATATTCTGTCATATTTTCTCAGTTACTTAGTTGAATTTCCTTCAAGACAAGCATGGACCCGATCCCCGTTGCTCCCGACCCAGCAAGCAACAACAGTCGACACTGCGTCGTAAGAGCCACATACAATCTCGCGCCGATAGAAGAGTGGAAAACCCGGATAGTGGGGAAGCGGATCACCACCACTAATACCCACAAAGCCATCAGCAGCAGCTACAACTTCGCGGATTTCGATAAATCTGCGACTCCCCGGTTCTTCTACTGCGCGCCCGTACCCGCAGAATTCGACTATATTCACACCCAATCATCGCGTCTGCTAACTCTGCCCGTTGAGTTGCGCTTGCAGATTCTTGAGGAAGCATTGGAAAACACGGCCCAGAGCGCCGCGTCTGTCATCTTCGTTTGCAAGCAACTGTACGCTGAGGGTTTGCTCACTGCGCTTAAGAGCCATACGTTTAAGCACACTGAGCTGCCCAGGCTTTGTAGATTGCATCCGTTTTGTTGGCATAATTATTCGGCCAAGTTTCCGAGCGGTGGGGAGAGGGAGTGCCTCACGTACGTAACATACCACTAGCTATGCTTCAAGAGGCTGATACGTAGTGATATTTAGGTTAAACGTTGTGTTCGACCACATGTCGATCGCTACGGAGGTCTTTTACGGTGCGTATCGGATGCCGTGCTATCACCCGCAATAGATTATACACGTTTAGCATGATGAAAAGCTGGACAGAAGGGTCGGTCATGGAGGACAAATGATTCTCCTAAGGCTAGAAGGCAGAGCCAATACGTATAAAAAAGTTGTTGCTTTATGATTAACTACATAATCCATTCCCCCTAACAAGTGAAGGTTTGCAATAAAAGCATTTTAGATGCCAAAGACAATTAAACTTACTAGAAATACAGACACAGCCAGATTTTGATAGCTGAGAGTTGTGTTGAGAGAAAATGTAGATTATCCTACTCTCATATTACAATGTCGCATGGGATTGGAGCGTTAAGTTCAAGGAGATAGCGTGGTTTCTCCAGGCTTGTCCCCTGGCCCCGAGTGCTTGCGATATAAACATCTATCAAGCTTTGCATATTCTTCTCTACAGATGAGTCTCCGCTTCTCATCGGGGGCTTCCAGGCTTGTCATAACGTCGGGGATGAAGTCTAAGTTCAAATGTACCTTCTGATCCCCCAAAGTATCAAAAGGCATCGTTAGAACAAAAGTATTCCACGTGCAATTTTCGTAATATAGATGACTTAGGTGTGTTCTCGTAAATGTATTGGGTGAGCCCCAGATTCCCAACCCAGGTCAAAGCCATTCTTGTAGTAAGCAAATCGATTGCTTCGTTTTTGAGCCCGGGAATTCCTCGAACGTATCTAAATACATATATCTTGCAGAGAAATCGAGCGCTAAGAGGTATTTCATGGCTTTTGAGGCTCCTAGCAATGGAAAGTTTGACGGGTGATGATAGCGGATCATGGAGTCTATAGGCGTAAATCCAGGTACAGAGTGCTTCACCCAGAGGTAGCTAGACAGCTTCCATATGGCTTCCTTCGAAATCCCCATTCAATGCTTCCCTGAGGTAAGAGGAATGATACCCGAGCAAGCCTTTGCGAATGCGGAACAGTTTCTGTTCTTGCCGACGGCAATGGAAACGAGATAGTCATAGTAAGTGCTTAGTTTGTTAGGAGCCACTGATGGTGATATGGCTAGACTAAGCTGCTTACTCACATTTGGTGGTAATGGCGTTGGATGAGAACACGCCTTGATTGGTGGCATGACAAATGGTTTCACCGGGGTTGTCATATTATCAATCGCGAAAGGGCACAACAGGCTAAGTGGGTTTAAGATTAATTCAGTACAACTAGGCTGCGAAGAGAGGTCTGACCTTGAATCGCTGACGAGTGTCGTAGCAATGGTTGGAAGATGGTTGCTGGTAGCAAGACTGCTAGGTTATGAAATGTTGCTGTCAGCTTGGTCACGCATACAAGGAGCTGTCAAATGCAGCTACGAAGAGGTCCAAGCAGGCTTGCCAGGCAAGGGTGCAGTCAGCATGAATTAGAGAGGTGAAATAGAAAGAGGGTGTTGTGGTTTGGAGAAATTGCCCCGATCCACGCAGGTTAGAGTGAAGTGGATGTTGGATTGAGGAAGGCGTGTAGGTCAAAATTGCTCGGGCCGCACAAACTAACATGCCCTCTTTCTCTTACAAGTAGCTATGACATCTCACGCTCCTACTTTCAACGAATAGTTGAATGTCTTCACAATACATTTACATTTATCTATTGCAATTCACTCTTCCCTGCATGACTACGTGATTAGTCTTACACGCTAGCATCCTCAGTTGGGTAGGAAGATCAAACCAAAATTATCTGAGAAGGTTGCTGTTTTACGAAAATAAGGAGACTTTATCTGTGAAGAGTGTACTAACTTGTAAGGTGCGCTAGTCTCAGCTAAAACTAATCTGACGACAGGATGTAGGTAATATCTTTGGTCAAATCACAAGTTTACTCTTTCACCAAACCTATCTTTCCTAGAATCTTCCCACAACCCTTCTACCGCCTTCCTTATATCCTCACTCAACGGACCCGCTCGGCAATATCTCACATTTTCCGCCACCTGCTCTGCCCTTGATGCTCCAAGAATGACACCATCCTCATTTCCCAGCGCCGAATGATACACAAGCCAGCGAAGACTCACTTCGGCCAAACTCATACCCTTAGCCTCGGGTAGCGACTGGAGCGTCTCCGAGAGGTGCTTCAAAGCGCGGTGCACGGGCGGGCGATTGAAGACGTTGTTCCAAAACGGAGCTGCGTTAGGACCAGTATAGCGGTTACGGGAGCTGAGAGAATTAGTGACCGAAGGATTAGACTCTGCTGCTGGGAACGCTGCTGAAGATGCCATTTCAGGGGGTGTCAGCTTTCCTGTCAGAAATCCACCGGCAAGGGGGCTGTAAGCGTAGAACTTGATGTTATGCTCACGGAGCAAAGGAAAGAGGTATTTCTCGCAGGACCGGAATAGCGCATTGTATTGGCCTTGGTAGATGGAGGGTTTGACGTAGCCCTTTGCGGAGCAGACTGAAAGGAGGTCGCGCATCTGCTCAGCATTAAAGTTGCAGATGCCCGGCTGATATGCTCTTATATATTAGATGTTGCGGGAAGAGAAATAGATTGGGATATCCAACCACCTTTTCAAACTTTCCAGCAAGATAGTGCTTGTGGAGCGCGGCCGCGGTCTCTTCTATGGGCGTTTCGGGGTTCGGAGTATGGGCGTAGAGAATATGAACTTAAAGAGAAAGAACTACGCTTTCCGAGGACTACAGTGGATGTTTATGTATTCCTGCTCACCTTTTCTGTCCCTAACAGCTCCAAGCTCCTTTCTATACTTGAATCAATGCTTTTTTCAGACAAGTTCACCCGCCTCTCCTCGACACTAGATGAGAATAGTATCTTGGTGTCTATTACAAAACCTTTCTCTACCGCCCGAGCTTGACCGAGGAGCGTTTCTGTATCCCACGGGCTTCCCGGTGGGTATGAGGTCGCGGAGTCTAGTTGACTGATTCCTAGCATAGTGAGCGAGGATAGTAAAGAGGAAACTTTGCTAGGAGTGTCCCATGTGGAGGCGAAATTGCCGGTGCCGATGCCGCCAGCACCGAAGATGACCGTTACTGGCATTTTACTTTTCTATAGAACTATGGCATATAGAAATATAATGCAACCGCAACACCCCTGGTGCTGTTCCAACACATCCATCGGTCAGGAGAGAACGTGTGGCGTTTTAGTACTTCGGCGGGAACAACGCTATCCCGAAGGGGGGGATCCCCTGAAGCTCCAGGGGGGAACGCCCTGCGCCTATCGATAGAGCGAGCTGAACACGCGCCCCAAGGACTCATATGAGAGAATACTTGGTGTCTATTACCTACTCTTTAATATGTTATACTAACCACCTACTCTAATGTTGCTTCTTTCTGTCCCTCGTTTTCTTTGGACTTTGCCTCGTCTCCTCGCGGCTATTGTCATCATTTATGGCTTCTTATGGGTCAAGAGTTTCCCCCGAGAACTTCCCACACAGTCCCTACCAAAGAATCAGGAAACTCGCACCGGCTATGACGATTCAAATATCAACCAGAACCGCCCAGCGGATCCAGATAACGTAATCGTAGCTATCAGAACCGGTGCTACCGAAGCCTACGACAAACTTCCCTCCCAACTCCTTCTCACAAACCCTAGAGATTTTGGGAATCTTCTTCTCTTCTCCGACCTCGAACAAGATATCGGCGGCTTCCACCTACACGATGTCCTCTCGCGCTTCGACCCCGATCTAATGGTGAATAATTCTGACTTTGACATATACCGTAAACAACAAGAGTACGCACGGCTTGGTTTGGACATGCGGCTCTTGAAAGACGAGAAGGACCCCAACCCTAACCGGCGAACGAAAGGCCACAATGCGGCATGGGCGCTCGATAAATACAAATTTCTGCATATGCTGGAGTTGGCTTGGGAGCTGAGGCCGGAGAGAGACTGGTACGTGTTTATTGAGACGGACACGTATCTCTTGCGGTCGAATCTTTATGGTTGGCTGGGCCAATTTGATCCCAAAAAGCCCTACTACTTTGGCAGCCCTGTCAGGAATCCCCACTATAATGATGGCGATACCTATCCGCTTGCGCACGGCGGTAGCGGAATCGTTCTTTCAGGAGCTGCGCTGCGCTGGTTCGCTGTGAACAACAGAGGCGCAGCGGGGAGATGGGATGCAGATATTGCAGACATGTGGTTTGGCGATTACGTTCTTGCGGCTGCTTTGTACGAAGAACTTGGACTCAACATAACGGGCGTATGGCCTTTATTGAGCGGGTTCAAACCCACGACTGTACCGTACGGCCCGGACGTCTGGTGTAAGGCAGTTGTGGCTCTGCACCACGTGCTGCCAGAAGAGCACAGCGCCATCTGGAGATTCGAACGCGAAAGAGAGGACTTCCGTCATATCAACACGCCACTGCTCTTCGAGGAGCTCTGGAAGCAGTTCATCCAGAATGAGGACTTATCGGTGCCTCGTGACAATTGGGACAATCTGTCCAATGATTTCACGAACGTCCAGTACAACATCCTCTTCAAAGACCGTGATCCGCCCAAGAGCCCAAGGCATCGGAGGTCGGAGGTGAAGCCTGCGCCTCCTTCAGAGAAGCCTGCGCCTCCTTCGGGAAAGCCTGCACCTCCTAAGGAGGCGCCTGCCCTTTTAGGTCCAGAGGCATCAGCAGATGCTTGCGCGAAAGCTTGTGAAACGCAAGATCAGTGCATGCAGTGGTCATACTCCTCTACGCCAACGCCCAATTTCAACGAGAACGGCGAGACGAAATGCCACCTTAGTACTAGCTTTAGGCTTGGTAGCCGCAGAATGCCAAAAGATGTTTCAGGCAAGAATGAAACGAATTTACAGAGGACGTGGCGGAGTGGATGGAGAAAGGATAAGTTCTGGTCGTGGGCTGAGCAGCACAGATGTAATAATATCACTTGAATTTCATAGACTCCGTGTTGTGCATAGGCATTAACCATAGAGTTCCGGCTCCATCCACTTACATGTCTGAGTGTTATTGTATCTAGGGTGCCGACCAAGTTTTCAGAGGACCACACTTTTCGAAGATGTTTGATATTAAGAGGCAGAGGAAAGTCAGAAGAATTGTGTTGAAAATAAACTAGCAGATTCGGTCTCTATAGGTTGACACAGATGACTGTCCTCTTTCACAGATCTAGCAATCCATTGGTGTGATCGTGGTAGATGCATGGGTTCCGTGCAGCCCATTGCTCCTTCGAAGTCACACTGGCAACACGATTTTATTTTTGCATGGTTACCACCATGTCGACCAGAAAGTCTTTCGTGAAGTTGCCTCATTTGATCGGGGTCCCCGCTTTCCAAAGCCATGTCAACCAACAGCTTTCGCAAGGGGGAGGACTCCTGAGTGTTGTCGAAAACGAAGCGAACTATTTCGATGGGAAAAGCCCACGTTTGAATGAACTTTGCGATAATCAAGTCAACTGCAGCATTCTTGAGTCCTGGGATTCCGCGAGCGTCTCCGAAGACGAAGATCTTGCAGACGAACATCCATTCAATATTCGTAGTGTCGGTTTTGCTGACGCAGGCTCTTCCTGCATGTAAATCAAAGAGCTTGCGGGTGTAGAGTCAGTAGTAAAATTATTGGAAGACCTCAATGTCACCCTCCGGAAGATGCACAACGCCATATAAGCCTTCTGCAAATCGACTATTTAGTGCTGCCTGGAAATAGGAAGAATGGTAGCTCAGAAGTCCCTTATAGAGACGAAACTCTCTTTATCTCGCCTTTACCAACTACCACTGAAATGATTGTGTCATAGCAGGCACTTGTTTGATATGTTAGATCCGTTGCCTGCAAAAGTGTTTATGAAATGATGTCGATCGGTAGTCCGTGCACCGATTGTAGGTAAAGATGAGGAAGACTCTGTCTAACTATTCAAACTACAATCAAAAGAAACTTTTTATACATGAAGAACGTGTCGGAAATTAAAGGGAAACAAGGGGGGTGGGTACATAACAGGAACAGGGGGTAGTAGTACAGCCGGAATAGGAACAAGGATAGGTCAATAGGCTAAATCCAACCTGAATCGACAAATGAATTGTTATACCCGGGAGGAAAATTGATACCCAAAGGACATGTGTTCGTCGACTGTTGTAATGGCGTATTGGAATTGATCGATTCTGTTGGTATCATTGCAATTGAAGGCCACAAGGAATATCATAGACTCGTAGATGTAATGCTGATAAATCAAGGGTGAGATAGGATGAATTGATAACTAAGAAATGGGAAAGTTTTAATTTGCAGTCTCTAAAGGGGTTTGAGAATAAAAGACAGGGAATTTCGGCCAAGAATTAGTAGAGGTATCGTGAAGCCCTTCCTAGGCGGTAGTGGATTGAACGGACTTTATATGTGGGGTCACATGACCTGTCAGGCTCCAGTAAATGCCATCCAGGCTGCCTTTTAGTAGAATTTTTATGTTGAGCAAGCTGACGCAATGGATATAGAAGAACGCGCGGCAACTTTTTACAGAATTACCCCGATGCGTAGACCACCACTGAATTTAGGATACTTCCTTTCACTTAGCGAGACCCCTAAATGAACGCCTTACTAACACTAACCCAGTCATTAATCCTCATTGCAAGTCCCTCAAATCCTCGATGACTTGAATCAAGTAGTAGGCGACAATTCAATGGCTGCATTACTTTTTTTGCTTAACTTCGCCAGATACTACATCCCAAAACCCGCAAAAGCCGCATAATTCTCGTGTCCATGGTATAAGTGCCAATGCTCAAAGCCTGAAATGCTACATCTACTGCTCTCCTTCGACCCAAGCCCTTCCAATTTCCTCTGCAATTCCCAACCTCAAAACTCTCAACACATCCAAACCCCTCGCGTCCTTCACGAAGCCTTTCCTCCAATCCCACGCTCTCTTCACATCGCCAACATTTCCGCCCCTAATCAAAATGGCACTGCTTTCCGTAGACTGGCCTTCGCCTCCAGATCCGGATCCTAGCATCGAGCTTCCAACTAGGGAAAACTGGCTCGAAGCTGTAGTAAGGTTTGAAGTAGATTTCTTGAGCATAGTACGTGGAGAGGGAGCATCAGCACCGTGGGCCGCCGCAAGAGTCGAGGTGAAGCATTCTTCACATTGAGCGTAAATGAGGGAAGGGGAGGTTTGCAGGTCTTCAACTGCGGCAAGGAGGGCGTATAAGTGAGAGAGAGTGAAAACTCGTTTCGGCTCTGTTGAGGGGGAAACATACGTTAGCCTCTTGAAAATACAAGAGATAGTATCCAGAACTTACGATTAACAAAAACCAGAGCTTCTCCGAGTAATGCTAGTAGGCCATCGACTTGTACAACAGTCTGGATAGAGGGATCGTACAGGCCACCACGGATACTGGAGGCTGCACTAGATATGATGACCATCAGTGCGGATGCAGCTGCTCGTTTACGAGCCATTGGTCTGAGACTAGGTTTCTGGCTAGGCTTTGCGTTTACCTCTTCGTCACGGAGGTCATAAAATCTGCGGATGGTGGCATAGCCGCTGAGGTAGGTTGATAGAAGTTGGGCGGCTTCAAGATCTGTGCGGGAGAGCTGAGTGAGAGTCTGCTTGGGAGAAGTGATCAAGAGTTTGAGGCGGTCGTCGAGTTCAGATATAGGCGGATACGACACTGACTGTACCAGGCAGAGGGAGACAAGAATATCAAGGACTTCGCGAATCTTTTTCGGTTGGTGAGCTCGTGCATAATAGACTAGCGCATCTCCATAGTTGGTGGTGGTCTCGGACAGATAATCGGCGTATTTCTAAAGAACATGTGAGCAAATGTACTCTACGTCTGCATGGTTAGTAAGATGCTTACTGCGGCAATAGTACTTGCGTGTCTTGTTAAACCCAGGTTATTGCAGAGCGCAAGGATCTTGTCAACTCGCTCCGCAGATGTTAACCCTAGCCCGTTGAGAAGTTTCCCAATGAGGTCGTTTGCGTTATCTACGTTGTCGAGACGACCTAGTACTTGTACTGCAAGCTCCCAACCTTCTCGAGTAATCCTAAGTTCAGGACTCTGAATAATCTCTCTTCTCGAGAGTAAATGCGCATAGTGAATCATTAGCTCGTCTTTATTAAAGCCAGTGTGTTCTTGCTGCCCATAGCTCAAGACCATTAGATCGCTCTTATCGAAGCCTTTCATGATGTCTTTAGACTTCCGTGTCTCTTCTAGCCAATTACCTGCGCTCGCTACTTCGACCACAGCAGAAGTGATTAAAATAGACCAGCCTTGGAGGATTTGGATGATTCCTTCGATATTTTCTTCACATATGCATGCTAGTCCAATTTCAAATGCGCTGGCGGTGTTGATGCTAAAATCCTGCTCCTCGCCATCAATGACTGTGGCAAGAGCGGAAGATAGCTTCTGGCGGTAGGCTGACGTTGGAGTCAAGTCCACAGGACGAGCCCTTTGTGATCGTGATATAGAGCGGCGGCTCATGGTGAGACTTCCCTTAGGAATGTCTTCCGTCTCGCCATCCCACCATATCGCAAGTCCTAAAACAGCCTCAACCCAGTCGAGAGCATTTCCAAGAATCTCTTCTTCTTCTCCTTGCAGTTGCTTGTACAGAATGACAAGGTTTTGGTACACAGACCAAGCAACTTTGCTTTCAGCTCTGCGGCTAGCCATACTCAATTTCAAGTTATTTTTTGCTGCGGATATGCCGAAGTTCTCCGCCTGGAATGGCTGGACAATACTCGCTTGATCGTAGTTTTTTCCTTCTGCGAAATCTTTTAGATCTGAAATGGCCTCAGATGCTCGACGTCTGAAAATGCTCCAGTCATTCCCCTTCACATCCCAGTCACCAGATTGGACAGCGGGACATGATTGAATTAGGGTAATGGCGCTTTGCGCTGCTGTATTGATGTTGGCTAAATGCATTCCTTCATAGCCATAATCCCCTAGACCATCTGTTGCAGCGCTCTCGGCAACCTCGAAATTTGCTCCTTTGAGCAACTTCAACGTAGTGGGAAAGTTACCACGGAATGCTGAATATTTGACGGCATCCCAGAACCCGGGATGAGCTGAATATCCACGTTGCTCTCTCAAGACCGAACCGATTTCCGAGGAAGATGTATGATATGTGTTCATCCAATCAAGTAAAACTTTGGGAATGGGCGTATTTTGCTTGACCTCGTAGGGCCGGTTAGTAAAAGTTGAGAATGCCGACGGTCGTCCATATCGAGAAGCTTGACCTGGGTAATGTAGTTGTAAAAGTAAACTAGCCAAGAAGTTGGCTTTTGTAACGGGAGACTCGCTGGCAGGAGGTCCCACTGCGCGCATGCTACTGCTAAATTGTGTTCGTGAAGATAACCTCCACAAGTTAACAAGTTGTTGTGCGACTTCAGCAAGGACCTCGCTCTTCCTAAGGGGATTGTCTGAGGTGACAGATTCGTTCAGCTTACCCATCAGTTGTTCAGTCTCTAATATTAGCCCATCTGGTTCATGTAGTTTTACATGTTGCGGAGGAGACGCCAAGCCTTTGGCCAGCTTAAGCAGATCATACTTGGATTGCCCTAGCGTAGATTGTGGATTGTCCGACGCTGTCGTAGGCTGTACTGACGCACATTGTCGAGAGCGCTTGGTTCCTCTTGGAGAATCGAATATTCCTGGATCCCTTAGGCTATATCCTTGAGACGCAACGGAAGCCGAGAAGTGAGACTGTTGTCCAGTTTGATCTTGGTCTGCGTAGTCCTCATCCTCGTCCATTCGATCCTCGTCTTCTTCCTCGTATTCCTCCTCGCCCTCCCCTTCATCACTATATTGTTCTTCATCCTCATCAAACGCTGTCGCTTGTGGTGGACTGCTCCCTGGTGCGCGATATCCAGTGCGCCCTCGAGTGATGGAAGTTCCACCATATGGGTCACTGCGAGCAGACAACGGCGCCGCAAAACGACTACTACCAAAAGGCAGTAATGGCTTGGGTGGTGAGCTATTTATGTGAGATGGTTGAAAGGATGGCTTCTTAGAAGAAATGCCATAGCTTGTATGGAGCTGAGAGCTTCCGAAAAAAGAGGACGGCGGCGGACCAGCAGGGGTGGATGAGGGAATGAATCTGGAAGGGGGAGGGCCCGCAGGAGTTGTTGAGGGATTATTCCTGCTCGCACGGCGAGAATCTGGCGTGGAGGGAGGGGTAGAGGAGTCTGGGACGCGGTAAACCATAGCTGGAGGGTAGTAATAAGTAGGTGTAGGTGGTGGAGAAGGTAGAGAAATTTATTGTTGCATGCCTATTAGGCGGCGGAAGGATAGAATGGAGAAGCGACAATCAGGCGGGAAGTGAATCGCGTAATTAATTAAGAGTGGATTTAATAGTTGTAAAGCCCCACTTGATGTGATGGATGGGGCTGGTGGAGATCGTTGAAGACACTGGCGCGCTCATGGATGCTCACGATGAAAGCTACGCGAAGCTGGTGACCGAAAACATCGGGCATTTTCGTTCGGAGCGGTGCCGGCTCATGTCTACTACGGGGCAGATTACACGTGATCTTCAAGCACGGACCTCGATGCTTTCGAATGGTGGGAATAGTTGGATCGAGGGATGCTTCTCTCTCTCCGCATTCCAAATCTCCTATTCCGAATGCGTCGTGTGAGATACCTCTACATACTCTAAATCATCTTCTACTTTCTCCTGTTCCACCTTGACTCAGGGGTTGCTCAAGATACTTGCCATTCACCGAAGAACATGCAACTAGCCCCTAGATTTTTTGCTTTATGCAAACTTTCCATGCAGGAAAGCGCCGTCGTCGCTTGCGCCGTTAAGAACAAGGCGAATCAGCAGGGAGCTCCCCGAAAGTCCGTATCTCTGACGACCCCGATGGAGAGGCAAGATGCATATCTAATACATATCACAATTAATTGTCGAGGTTGGAGTACCTGCAGGATTGACCAGGGGTCTGTTGATTAGTTGATTAAGGTACAGCTACGCAGCGTTCAGCTGCTGACTGACCATGGGCTGACGTAGGTAGCCTGGTAGTCCGACAGGAACTGTGCCGCCGTCTTCCAGAGAGCCCTGCGCTTCTGCGCTTTTGTTGCCCGAATCTCGCATTTCTTTTCTCATCCACCCGTCTCCGCGACACTAAGGAGAACAAGTTAATAAGACTACTCTCTAATGTCTAATCTTCGTTTTGATTCAAAACGAATCCTCTCTCCATAATCTTCCGACCTTCCCCGCACAGCTAAACTCTAGCGGACGATGCCGGCAACGCAAGCTATATGGCAGAAGACGAAGACGGGTGGGAAAGCGGGCTTCGACAAGGTTTGGGGATGGGCAGACAAACTCGGCGCGCCTGTCAACAAGCTCTCTAACAAACTTGGATCTGAGGCGTTCTGGCCGACAACCCTGGATAAAGAATCCGACAAGGCGGCGCGGATTCTACGAAGCTTCTGTAGTAAGTTTGTCGCCTCCGAGTGCCTCGGAGCCTGCTAACGCTGGCCCAGAGGATGGCTTTTACCAAGAAGAGGTTCACCAGACCGCCGACGGACCCAAGCAGAAACAGAAAGTACTGAAGAAGATACCTCCGGAGGTTTGTCTCTATCATTTTACCGATTTAAATAGGCGCATACGGCAACTGACAGCAAAACTAGGTCATAAAAAATGCCAAAGGTCTCGCGATCTTCACAACAATGCGCACTGGCCTTTGGGTTTCGGGCGCCGGCGGTAGCGGCATCCTTGTAGGGCGGAAAGAAGACGGGTCCTGGTCGCCGCCTTCTGGAATTTTACTGCATACAGCCGGCTTAGGTTTCCTTGTCGGAGTCGACATCTACGATTGTGTTGTTGTTATAAACACCCAGAAGGCCTTGGATGCGTTTTCCAAAGTTCGCTGTACTTTGGGCGGAGAGATCAGCGCAGTCGCCGGACCTGTCGGCATTGGCGGCGTGCTAGAGACGGAAGTTCACAAAAGACAAGCACCAGTATTCACATATCTCAAGTCACGGGGGTTTTATGCTGGGGTTCAGATCGACGGCTCAATCGTCATCGAGCGGACGGACGAGAATGAGAGGTTCTACAATGAACGTATTGGCGTTGCCGATATACTTGCCGGGAAAGTACGGCACCCACCTTACGAAATCAGAACCTTGATGGAAACTATCAAGGCTGCACAAGGAGACCAGGACGTAAACCAATCGTTCTTGGTAGATGGACCGACCCCAGGTGACTTCGAGATAGAGGAAGACGGAAAAACCTTTGGGATTCCAGATGTAGAAGACCCGGATCCTTTTGGGGTACTCGCCTTAGAAAAGGAAGGATTCGAAATTCGTGAGGCTGGCACGCACAAACGCCCAACGAGCGAGCAATTTGAGTTCAACCCAAAGCCTAGCAGTCCGATATACAGCCATTTTAGAAGAAGTGTAGAGATGGGCTCAGACAGTAGAAGTGTTAGCCGGAGGAGCAGCTGGCGGACTAGCACGATGAGCACAATGGATCGCGGCGTTCAGACTACGGATATGTCGACACAAACGGATTTTGATTCTCCCACATCTCAAACACCAAGATCACTTGAGACGAACGGCAATGCCAGGATGTCAGAGATCCCGGAGAACAAAAGTACAGATGACATAACTGAAAGTATCAAAGACAAACTCTCTACATCCGAAGACGTTGATGATGATGTTGATGCTACAGAAGAGCCTGTGGTGCAGACAATTCACCAAGCCACCGCACCTCAATTCATTTCCCGTGCACGCCTTGTCACCGTCGTAAAACCCACCCCACCTAAGCTTCCACCGCGCAATCCAATCCGTGATAGGAAGAAGCCTTTGATTATTAACGCCGATACCTCAAACGAGTACATGGGCCGGGACCAGGCTACAGGCACCTCTTTCTCATCCTCCGACCGGCCTTCTCCATCATCGCTTCCTGGTGATTATTCCTCAGTACGTTCGCAAGACTCCATATCGTCGGCTGAAGGACTAGAAGGCTTGAGCGAGAGGTTCCATCTTAAAATTGACACCGAAGCCAACCGGATTGCCGACAAAGAAATGGCAGTCAAGTCAGAAGAGAATGATGGATACCATTCAATGGCTGAATCACCCACCAAGCGTATTCCTGGCGGATTCAACTAGTACTATGGAATTCGAATTCTCAAAACATCTTTTGTACCCTACGACCTTTTCTACATTCACGGTCTTACGATTTTTAGCAATATACGCTGAAAGCTGCGTTTGGTATGGTGTTTCATGGGAGGGATTGGCGACTATTATTCAGGAAGCGAGTATTTTAGTGCTCTCTTCTTTATGATATCACGTTTATTGTTACTCATCCATGTTAAAAAGCAGGTTTATTTCTAGTACGCTTGCATGACTATTCATTTAACTATTGGTTCTATTCTGGAGTAGATATTATGTGTGTTTGGATTTAGAATCTTCAGAAACCCGGCTTTCGCACAGTTGTTCAACACATGAACTGTTGATATGTGAATTCTTGAAATACGTATAATCGGTTAAATATGTCCGGTCTCAAGCCGCCGAGACCGCGTCTCAACACTCAGAAAATTCTGCCACCGCCCGCGCCTAAATTTCTACAAGATTTTCGACTCCTACGATATCTACAGCAACATATCGTTCTCGCGATGGCTTCAAAACTTAAAACCCGGCCGGCTCCCGTGCCTCACAAGGTCGCCGATTACACTATCCTCCCCCTCACCATCCCTGCACTGCCTGCCTTCCCAACTCAGTCGAAACACTATATCTACATCCGCCCACACGTCCCTAAACTTCCAGATCCAGACAGCGAACGGAGTCTATTTATAGCAAATATACCGATCGATGCATCCGAAGAGGAAATTAGGAGCTTATTTACGAAGCAGCTTAGCGGTGGACGAGTTGAGCGTGTCGACTTCGAAAGCTCGATACATTCCTACCAGACCAGGAATCAGCAGTTGGGCCAGGGCAAGGAGGAGGATGGTGCAATAGCGCGGGCCCCGAAAAGCAAGAAGAGGAAGAGAGACGAGGTGGCGGCGGAGGGTGTGATTGAGGATGAGGAGACTAGGTTACCACAGACGTGGGAAGAAGAGATCAGGAGCAGCGGGAGCTCGGCGGTAGTCGTATTCGTAGATCGTGCGAGTGCGAAAGGGGCTATGAGAGAGATTGAGAGGGTGGTGAAAAAACCAACGGAGATTCTTTGGGAATGTCGGCAGCGGTTGGGTGAGAAAAGTGAGTGTTTTTCAGCCACACTATTATACTAGCTATTTTTGGAGCGCAGAGTAGTGTTGCGCCATATCTAAAGCAGTGGAAAATGGTGAGGTTTGGGTAGCTATTTTGAGATTGCTGACTAGGGAATTATGTTGTACAGGATATCAGACCCATCACACCCTAGCATTCCCTCCCAAACCAAACCTCCAGAAATCAATAAATGCCTACCTCTCTGCGTTCACCCGTGCTGAAACTGCGCGGAGCCGACTGCGGGCCCGCCAGCGCGCTGTCCCCGATGAAGATGGCTTCATAACTGTGGTCCGTGGGGGCCGGACTGGGCCGGCTAGACTTGAGGAGGCGGAAGCAGCGAAGGAGAAACTGGAAGAGAGGAAAAAGAAGAGGGGCGCCAAGGAAGATTTTTATAGGTTTCAGGTCAGGGAGAAGAGGAAGGAGAGAGAAGGAGAGTTGAGGAGGAAGTTCGAGCAAGATCGGAGAAAGGTAGCGGAGATGAGAGAAAGGAGAGGAAGGGTTGTGGTAAGTCGAAATATTGCTGTATTTCCTGCTGTGGAGGTAGAACACCTGTTAACAGTGGTTAGCCCATGTCATGATTTTCGAGGGTCCTGATGTGCTAGTCTGAATTTTTCAGCATTAAGGGCTCTATAGGATGTCTCAGGGATTTACCCATTACAACCTGCCAGTATTTAAGACTCTTCTCTGGGCGGCTTCAGCCTTTTTAACCTAAGGGTATTAGTGAAAATGGAAGCTACCTGAGTCACGACACTAACTGCGAACCAAGCTGTCTCGTTAATGACTGATCAATGCATGCCTAGCTCTGTCTTTGGGACGTGCTGTGACAACTCCTCGACGTGGAGTTCTGCATACTAAATTGTGAGAGAGAGAGAACGTTTCTTCCTTGTCACCACCCAGTACGTTTGATACCTATCTCGTGAATTATGCGCTCAGAGTCTAGCTGAATTCGGAGCCTGGAACTGTTCTAATACGGTTATACTCCTTCGAGGCAAACAAAACAGACCGAGAAACAAGAGCCCTTCAATCGAATTTGGCTACTGTATCTGCTACTGTCAGGCAATGCCCACCGGGAAATACTAGTCGTCTAAAATATAATTAAATGTTACTATAGTTTGAAATGATAACTTTACTCTTACTAAATCAAACTTTAAATCATATTTATTGTAGGCCAAAAGCTAGCGAGAGTATTATAATAACACTTTATCTAATGAAATTCGAACATTGGATAGAATAAAAATTTAATAACGATTAACTAAAGCATAGAGGTCGCTAACTGAAGTGTTTGCACCTTCCTAATTAAGAAGTTTGGCTTACCGCTCGCTGACTACCCCAAATAATTTAACGGCAGAAGATATCTACAGACTTACTACGTCTATTATATCAACACTAACGCCTTACTCTATATACAATACGAACCAGAACCAGATAACTAGACGGATCTATTATACCTAGGCTATTATACCCGGGCTATCCCTTCCAACGGTACCGTCATACGAAAATTGGACCGTGCGCGGAACACCAAAACACCAGAATCAAAAGTACGTATTTTTGATCACGGAGCTTGATTCGATTGCTTCTATTGGCGAGCTCTTATCGATAACCGTAGGACACATTTTACCAGGCGAAGGGGTAAAGTATCCCTTAGCACGGCAATTCGCATCTAACGGTTATCGATAAGAACCAGCCAACTAAATTAGCTGAATCAAATACTCGTGCTCAGGAATACGAAGCTACTAATGTTCGTTAGATTCCATATAAAATTGCTATATAAGCTCAATCTTTAGAGTTAAGTCGCCCGATATAATGTAGCCAGCAGTCGTCCGTTCTACGGGACGGTATTTTGCATACGCTGCAGCCAAACAGAGTCCTTAGAGCACGCCTAGGTCTCTTCCAATCCTTACTATCGCGAGGTTTCCTTATAGTATTTAGTAATAGGTGTAAAAGAGCCTTCTAAGCTTCCTTATATTGCACCTAAGTATCCCTTAACCCGTCAATTCGCGTCCTGTAGTTATCGATAAGGATTAGCCAATTAGAGTAGCTAGATTTATTGTTAGTGCTTAGATATTCGAAGCAAATAATATTGGCTTGCGTACTTTCGAATCCGGTGTTCTCGAAGTTCGCGTACGGACTACATGCTCTTAGGACGCTGACGGGTTAAGGGATACCTGCTAGCCTTTATGCACGCCGAGTAGTTAAGAGGCTTTTAGGTCCTTATATCCCTTAACCCATCAATTTATGTTTAACGGTTATCGATAAGAACTAGTCAATCAATCGAGCTGAATTTAACGCAGGAATATAAAGCTTTTGATTATATAGTAAATCTAATATACACGCCTAATTTTAGGAGCTAAGTCGCTCGATATAAGGTTTCTAGCACTTGTCCTTTCTGTAGAACCGTATTTTGCATTGTAGTAGGTAATTAATTAATGGAATCTATATAAGATACACGCGTTGTTTTAAATAGACTTGCGAAGGATAGGCCGGATTTTTTTTTTAAATTATATACCGTTTTAGCTGCCCTAAGGGCGCCATACCGGGTCTTCTATTTTATAGAGGTAGATCCTAGGTAATCACCCGTCTTACCTATAGCAGTAATTCTGTAAGGCCCTCATCCGCCTGTCTACTATGTGCTATAGGTGTATAGTGCCTAGGAGAGAAGTAAACGCCTAAAATCGCCAAGTCTAAATCGAGAATTAAACGCTAGAATAATATAATTATAAGGATATATGCAAGCAGGGTAAGTTCCTATATAAAGAAGATAATCGGAATTAAATAATTAAAAAGTAGTAAGTATATAAATTACCTCCGTTCCGTACTATATGTTAAAGCTAGGCCTATTTTACGGGCCTAGAGTTCTTGCTTTAATACTATCCATCTTCCGCTAACGTCGCGTGTAACCACTAAGAGAGACTTAGTTAGTCACTTTAAGTCTATTCCTAGCCTCCAGAAACTGCCCTAGGAGGCCTATTTATACCATATATTATACTGCTTTCTTTACTAACTATACTAGGTTTAAGATTAATTTATAGTTCTAAGGTTAGCTATTAAACGGCTAGACTGCTTTCCTCAGATCCTTAAAGTTAGGGCATTTAATTAGGACGTATCGTCCTATCTATTCGTCCCTGTATATACACCTTAAGTTAAGCGCATATTTAATCCTACGGAGGTAGCTTTTAAGGGCCACTTTACCTATACGGATCTGTGTAAGGGTGGCAGAGAAAGCCTTTGGTAAACCCCCATACACCCTTAGTCTCTGCTTTAAGATCTTTAGTACTAGTCTATATAGTTCTCTCCTAGTCTTTCCTGTCTCCCACTTATTTACCCAATAAGTTTATAGTCTTACTTTAGTCGTTTTCTTTGCTGCGGATAATAAACTTTAGAGTAACTAGAAGGTAGGGGCTTTTAGTCCTATCTCTCCTCCTTCTCTCTACCCCGTTGCTATCTTCGCCAAGATATCCGCTTATTTATTCCTATTAATATTTATATATAATAGGACCTAGAATATTACTACCCGTATATTTAGCATCTATACAGCTCGTAATCTCTCCTATACTTTGTAGACTAGGTACTAGCCCAAGTAGTTCTATAGTTTAGCGACTGCTTATATTACTACTTAATTATCTATAAATATTGTTAATCTTCTAATTATTAGCGAGTGCTTAAGTGCTAGGTTAAGAGCTAGCTGTAGCCCTCTTAGCTCTCCTACGTACACTATACTAACTTAGTTCGTTCCTATATAGTTAGCTGCTTTAGCTCCTAGTTTAGGAATACACGCTAAAGCTCCTACCTCTTTATTAATTTTACTGCCGTCTATATATACTAGCACGTGTCCTAGGTTATTCTTAGCTTCCTATATAATCTGGTTATATTTTAGCTTGCCTACTTCTATCCCTTTAATAATATAAATCTTTAATAGCTCGGTCTATATATAACGGAACCTTATAGTAAGTACTACGGTGGGTCCTGTTAATAGGCTAGGTGTATAGGTAATGCGTAAAGTTAACAACGTAATAATAACTGGTGGAGTAGTTACCTAATAGATTAACTCTAATTATATTCTAAGAATCACTACAAGGAAAGAACTATCTAGAGTAGGAACTATGGTCCTTTAAATACACAACTATACTCCTAGGAAATCCTCCTTATACGTAAGGTATGTATACTTTATCTACTCTATTACAGATTATATAGATTATATAGATTATACAGATTATATTACGTGACTTGGTTACTATTCCTTATTATATAGTTCTACCAGATCTATTCTAGACCGTGCCCGTATTAACCAACTAGCTTCTTTTAACTCCTCTCTAAGTAGTTGTAATATTATACTTAAAGCGTCCATAATACTATCTCCCTCCTCTTTATCTTTGTCCTTAAAGATCCCTAATATCTCTAAGTCGTTTACTAGAGGTATAATATCCTTCTAATTAATTTAGTTAATATTATTGCTTATTATACCTAAAGCAATTTCTCTTTCTTCCACAGTTTAACGTGCTCGCACTATTGCTGCTATATTATCGCTAGGTAAAATAATACTATCTCTATATTCTTGTTATGCGAAAGAGGGGTTAGTTTACATTACGCTAGCAAGTCCTTTATCTCGGCAACCCTTTTTTTATTTAGAGTGCACTAAAGCAAATATTTATTCGTCTTGCGACGTTTACTCTATATCTAACGCTAAGTATACGCGTCCTATAACTCTTAATAGTCTATAAGTTCCCTAAGTAATTTATTATAGGGTTTTATATTTAATCTACTGCTATAAAGCTTAACGGTAAGCTCTTAAGCGCCCTTAATAAACTATAGTAATCGCAAGAGGCGGAACAAGAGGCTATGGCTACTTAATAGCGTGCTCTTAAAACTCGTCTTTTAGCCTTTACTTATCTTCTACGTCTTAAACGGGTTTATAAAAAGGTTTATTTTAAAGAGTGGAAACTTATAAAATAGGGTCTATAGGAACTTAGTAATAAAAGAACAGATTTTCTTCTAATAGCAAAGGAAATAACTCTAAGTAGTTCGGCAGTTGCTCTTCCTAGGTCCCCCTTAAGTAACTTATTCTTTAGTAACTCTTCCTTATTAATATTACCTAACCTTTTCCCTTCTAATACTTCTGTACCTTTTTTATAGTATTTCTTAAGTTTTCTAATAGTTCCCAGGTAGTCTTATTATAGCCTATCTATTTAACCTTATACTATATTTTATTGTTAACGTTCTTATAACCAATAATCTTTAAAACTTACTACTTATCTTTTTTTTACCCTTAGTATATATCTACCTTATAAACTAGTGGCTTAATATCTCTATATGCTAGCTCTAGTATCGCGATATACTATACCGGGTAGATTTTTATTTTAGCTAGTAGGTTTAACTTAAACGTAACCGGTAAAATCCTTTAGCTAATTTTAAAAGGTCCTAGTCTAATATAGTTTAACTTCTTACTTAGTCGTTAACTCTTAAAATTTTTATATAGTAGCTATACTTTATCTCCCTCCTTAAGATCTAGTCCCTTAGATCTCTTAGCATTATAGTATTTTTTTATTCTCTGCTATACTACCTTAGCTATTTCCGTAAGGTTCTTATAAAGATTTATTAATATCTCCATCCTTTACTTAGCTGTGCTACTTATTTTCTTTACTTAACGTAGTAATAACGATGTTTTTAGCTCGTATCTATAATTCGCCTTAAATAGTAACGTACCCATTCCTTCTTATAGTGTTGCATTGTATATAAACTATATAACTAGTAATAGTAATACCCAATTATTCTACGTATAATTAATATAATATTTTAGATACTGCTCTAGTGTCTAATTTAATCTTTCCGTTTAACCGTCTGTCTACGGGTAATATACGGTAAAAGTTGCTACTCAAACTCCTTGCTCTGCTAAGAATACCTCCTAAAATACTACTATAAATCTTAAATCTTTATCCGATATAATTTTGCTTAATGCTCTATATTTTATAAATACTTCCTTAATATAGATTCTAGTGATATCTTCTGCTGATATTTCTTCTATATATACTATAAAGTATCCCCACTTTATAAGCTTATTTACTATTACTAAGATCATATTATAATCTTATCCGGTAATAAGATCTCTTAATTTTAGCAACTTTATAATAAAGTCCTATAATATAACCTCCCATAGTCTCTCTGGTATTTTAATAGGTTATAGCCCTCTATACGGCTTATGCCTTATTAGTTTATTTCTCTAACAATCTAAATACTCCTTAGTGACCTTTCTGGCTATTCTTTAGATTCCGTTAATAATATACCCCTCCTAAAGTCTTAACACTAAGCCTATAGCTCCGTTATATCCTTATATTATTTCCTTATAGAATTCCTCTATAAAGTGCTCTGCTATACTTCTTAGGATATACTTTACTTTTTAGTTTTCGTATATATCTGACTATAGATCTTCTAGTTATTCTTCTAGAATTCTTTATACCTAAAAGCTTTTTAATATCTTGTAGACCTTATCTAGTTCTTCCTAAGTTACTATAATTTTTGGATAATTATACCTAATTAGTCTATCTATATCTCTTTACAATAAAGCCCCTAATGGCTTTTCGTTGTTTTATAGTTTAGCTTTTTAACTTAGAGCATCTACTCGTGTATTGTCTATACCCTTAGTATACTAAATCTTAAAATAATATTCTATAAGCATCTCCGCCTATCTAACCTATCTTTAGTTAAGTTCCTTTATTATTAGGAATCCTGTTAGGTTTTTATAATCCATCTTAACTATAAATAGTTTCTCTATACCTTATAAGAATGCTCTTTATTTCTTTAGTGCTGTAACTATACCTAATAACTCCTTATTGTAGATGTTATAGTTCAGTTTTAGTAGTATTATCTTTTAACTATAGTATATTACTAGGTGCTATCTATCTAGATGCTTTTATATAAAGCATACCCCTAGTATAAAGTCTAATATATTTATCTTAACAACTGTCTTTAATCCTAGTTAATAGATCTTAAGAATTGGTTCTTAGGTAAATAACCTTTTAACTTCCTTAAATAGTTCCTATTATTCCTTTCCCTATACCTATAGTTCTTCCTTCTTTATTAATTGCGTAAATGGCTTAATATTTTTTTAACTATTACGCTATAAACCTTCTGCAGTAATTATAAAACCCTAAAAATAATTTTAGCTGCGTAACGTTCTCCGGTTCTTACCAATTCACTATAGCCTTAATCTTCTTTAAATCTATACTAAGTTAGCCTAGTTTAATAATAAATCCGACGAAATCTGTCTTCCTAGTAAAGAACTCGTATTTCTTAATTGCTACCAGCATTTATTCTTTTTATAGTCTCCTTAAGACCCATTTAACGTGTTCCCCATATTCTTCCTTAATTATTAAGTAGATAATAATATTGTTAAGGTATACTATAACAAATTCATTTAAGTGTTCTCCTAATATATTATTAATACACTTCTAGAACATTACTAGTGCGTTTATAAGCCTAAATTATATAACTAATAGTTTATATAGTTCTTCCTTTAACCTAAAGGCTGCCTTTTATTTATTGCCTTCCTTAATTCTAATCTAATAGTACGCCCATCTTAGATCTATCGTTATAAAGATTTACGCATTACCTATCCTATTTTAGATTTCGCTAATTAAGGGTAAAGGATACCTATCCTTTCTAGTAATGCTGTTTAACTATCTATAGTTAATACACAGCCTTAGTTTGCTATTTTTCTTTAGTATAAATAGTACTGGATAACCTACTAATAACTGCGATAGTCTAATATATCCTTTTCGTAGGTTTTCTTAAATAAACTCTTTTAATACTCTACCTTCTTCTTCAGTAAGCTTATAGATTGGAAAAAACCTTAAACTTATTCCTAGTTTTAATTTTATCTTATAGTCCTATGCTATATACTTTAACAGCTTTTCACTTTCTAACGACTATAGTTTTTTGCTATATTTGTGGTATCTCTTTAGTATATAATTTAACCCTTTTATGGTTTCTTTATATATCGCTCCAACTTAATACCATACTATCTTAGTTTGTTATTATATCTTACGGCGTTAAGTATCTCTAATATTAACTTAACCTATAACCTAATTAATTCTTAGATTATACTCCTATAACTAAGGTATCTCTAGTATTACCTTATCCTTCCCTAATAGTAGGATATTAAAAGATATCTAGATTTATCTCCCTTTAATAGTTAACTAAATAGGTCCTGTTTTAAGATTAATAATGCCATCTCTATAGGCTATTAGATCTCCTAAAATTGTTACTAATAAATATAGGTGCTCCTTTCTTCTATATAGTAGTCCTATTTTTTTTAACTACTACTAGTAAGATATAGTTCCTTATTACTCTACTATCTATTAGTGCTTTAAACTATTAATCTTGCCATTTAACTTATAAATTTAGGTGTTATCCTTAAATTCCTTTAAGGGTTTAAGGCTCTACTACTAGTTCCCTCTAGTTTCGTAGGCCTCTACTTTTCCCAACTATTAGCCGCTAGATCCTATTTATACTTAGTCCACTTTTAGCCAATACTTAATTTACTTTTTTTCCTTAATATACTATAGATAGGTGTTCTCTGGATATTCCCACCATTATCGTCTATTTAGGTATTCTTCCGTAAGGAATCTTCCTAGTTAAAGTATTAAGTCCCCTTATTCTTAAACTTCTACTAGGTGTCAGCCATATATATACTTAGTATTTTAGTATTTCGCCTCGTCCGTTATCTAATATATTCTTATTAAATATTTCTAATTCTTTTCTTTTGGTGCCTTATGTATGCTATATATATTATCCACGCACGCTATCTATAATAATATATAGTGTGCTTAGTGTCTTAGGTTAACTCTTAGCTTATTTTTACTCTTAAGTTTAAACCTTTCTCGTGTTAATTTAAGCGTTGCAACTTTATTTATAGGTACTAAGATTTATCTTTTACTTTTCTAGTCCTTTAATTACTCCTCTAAATCCTTTAACGTTATAATTAAGGCTCCTTTAATATATGTTATAGCCTTTTCCATAATTAGGTGGTCTTAGATAACTTTCTCGTCTAACTATATATAGAAATCTTCCCACTTATTATTATGTCGTTGCCTATACCACTTTTAGTATAGCTCCTTAAGTATATACGCTCTGTTTATAAGGAAGTATCTTCTTATTACTATATCATAATAACCCTTTATATATCATTCCTTAAACCTAGTTAGAATCCCTAAATCCTCTTCTTCTTCCAGTTTAGTAAGCCACTTAGCTCTTAGTATACCTATTCTTAGCCTATTAGTAATTCTTTATATAGGTGCTCTGTCCCTTATACGACTTAGTATACTAAATCTCTTATCTAGTTTCTGCTCTTGCTATAAGGTAATTCTCGCTCTAAATTCCTCTATAGTTTCTTTTCATTTACGTCTTATAAGTGGATCCTTAAAGTTCTCTTACTTCTTAATCTTAGTATTAACTTTTCAATCTTTAGGCTGAATACTACGTTCCCCTAGTAAGTCTTCTAGGTCTATATATCTGTCTCTTAATCTAACTACTATTTATATTGCGGATTCTTTGATTTTCTTAATAGTCCTTATTCGTTTATTAAAATCTTAGTTCTATAAGATTCTTAATCCTAAGCTTGCTTCTAACTTAAGTTTAGCTCCCGCCTTAGTCTAACTAGGCGTCTATAGTGTTCTTATCTTATCTTAAAAGTCTTAAATCTCACTTATCTCGTCTTAAGAGTTTTATACCTCTAGGAATCTCTATCCTAAGCTCATTTATATATTCCTAAACTAAGCCGTTACCCTAGTCCATCAGTTTTCGTTTATTATAGGTCCTTAGGTATACCTTATCTTATCTTAAAAATCTTAGTTATCTCTTATCTCGTCCTAAGAATCTTAAGCCTTTAGCCTTTTGCCTTTATTAAGTAGTGAACTAGCACTAGCAGTCGTCTGCTTGCTTAATCTCCTTAAAATACTTTTTCTACTATCTTATAAAGCGATAGATGCCGTATCCAACGATGTTATAATGCCCGTTACTAAACCTTGCTCTATAGCGGTCTTAGTCTCTACTTCTAATACTAATGTCTTAAGATCTTCTTTCTTAATATCGCTGAATGGATTTTCCTTAAAGTCCCTTTCTAAGTACTGCCTTACTAACACTATACTAAAAGTTGCTACTAGATCTTCGTCGCATTTATAGAGCCTATCTTACTCTTTATAGTCTTAAGTAGCTCTTAATTTCTCTAAACTAAGTTCCTATGGCTAATAGCTTGCGCCATACTTAGCATCTTTATAAATTCGGCACGCGTTATTATAGCAAAATATAAAGTAGTTAATTAAATAATCCTTTATTCCTTGTAGTGTATTATTGTCCCTCTATACGTGTATGCCATCTACTAGTCTAGTTCCTCTTATTATACGGTAATTCTAACCATCTTTATAATCTCTAGCGAAATAACCCTATTTTCTATAATTTATATAAGCTCCCTCTTTAAACCATCTTTCTTATTATAGAGTCCGCCTAAATATCTTCTACTGCTAAGATCCCTAATTCGGCCTTTACTCCCTAGACCTTTAATTACCTAATCCTTATCCTCTTAGTTTTTATAAATTTTTACTCTATCTCTTATAGGTTTCTTTAGTACTACTTAGGTTTATTAGCTCTGCGCTATACTATATTTTCTAACTTAGCTTTAGTTAATACGTACTCTACGCCTTATATAACTATAAAACTCTATCCTAACCTCTCTTAGTCTGCTCCCTTTAATAGATCCTATTATTAATCTTTATCGCTTAATCTATTAAATCCCTTAGAGTTTCCGTATCTTCTATTAGGATAATTACGTCCTAGACTTTAGCCTTAAGTCCCTATTTATACTATACCATAAGCGCCTTATTATTCCACTTAACTTATATTACTAGCGTCTAAAACTACATTATATACTTAATTGCTAAGGTTCGCTGCGTAATATCTTAAAGCTTCTTTTTTACCGTGGTCGTTGCCTCCAGATCTCTAAATATCTATATTATTCGTTCCGCAAATCTATCCTAACTTAAGAATATAAACCGCACTTCTTAATTTATAGTTGTTATTTTATTAGCTTATATCTCTATAAGGTAAGATTTAAACTATTTAAATGCCCTTCCTATTAAGAATAACCCTATATACGCTATTTAATCCATAGGTATTACCAGCTTTACTCCTTCCTATATTACCTTAAAGTATATTTACGTAAGAAATCCCTTAAGCTTTAATCGTTCTCCTAAAAATTGTTTAATTAATAGTAACTTAACCTTTACTATACCTATTCCGTTAACCCTATATTCTAGTGCTATATTATTTACTATTAACTAGTTAATTATTTCCTATAACTGTCTAACCGTTACGGGTTACTACGAGTTAGTATCCGCTATACTAGTGTCCCCTCCTAACCTTAAAGTAGTTGCCGCCGTTAATAGCGTTATAGTGGCTGCTTTTGGTGGCATATTATTTAACTTTTAATACCGTAACTAAGTAGTAATTATATAACAGAACCTTATAGTAAGTACTATGGTAGGTCCTGTTAATAGGCTAGGTATATAGGTAATGCGTAAAGTTAATAACATAATAACAATTAATGGAGTAGTTACCTAATAGATTAACTCTAATTGTATTTTGAGAATCACTATAAGGAAAGAACTATCTAGAGTAAGGACTGTAGTCCTTTAAATACATAACCGTACTCCTAGGAAATCCTCCCTATACATAAGGTACGTGTGCTCTATCTACTCTATTATAGATTATATAGATCGTATAGATTATATAGATTATATCACGTAACTCGGTTACTATTCTTTGTTATATAGTTCTACCGGATCTATCCTAGACCGTGCCCGTATTAACTAACTAGCTTCTTCCAACTCCTCTCTAAGTAGTCGTAATATTGTACTTAAAGCGTCCGTAACACTATAAGTAGATAATTTCCGGACGAATTACTTTTATAAAAGGTATCTCTTCCCTAAGACGGAGTGCTACCGTGTGCTTTAATTTCTGGAGAGGGCTATACTATTTAAACTTTAATAGGGCGGATCTCTATAGTTATTAAATCTTATAGTATAATGGCGACCCCTTAATTTAATTTAGAGAGGACTTAACTGCTTAGTAGAGCGATATTTCAATTAGTGGAATATATATCTCTACTTTTAGTTTAGCCTTAGCGGTAGTTCTAAAAGCCCCTATTATAAGGCAAAGTGCTTTATACTAAATTCATAATAGGACCTAATAGACATTTTTTGTTCTATCTATGAAACCACGCCCTCCTTCTAGTATATACTAATAGGAGGCTACATAGAGCATACGTGGCATAACTATAGCTATATAGAGTTGGCGTATATGTCTAGTTATAATGCCCTATATAGATCCTATAATGCCTAAAAGGCATATAAGTTAGCTTGTAGATCTTTCCGCTATATAGTCTAGGTGCGCTTTCCCTATTAACTTATTGTCTAATATAACGCCAAGGTATCTAGCTTTTATTATTAGTTATACTGTTTAAGTCCTTCTATCCTTTAGTATAAGCGCTAAAGGACGCTTGCAATCTTCTTCTAAAATTTTCTTTCTAGGTCGTACAAAGTAAATAAGTTCGTATTTCTGTGGTGTGAATACCGAGGTATGTCTATGTGCCCACTTTTCAGCTCTTTCGTGCAGCATTAACAGCGTCTTTATTATCTCTTCCGTGTTTCTCCCGTTTACCATTATACTTATGTCATTAATATACCCTATAACTAGGCCGTGCCTTAGTCCGTCTTTATCTATAGCAATATCTAAGAGATCTACGTTATAAAAAAGGTATAATATTAGCAATATTAGTAAGCCTTAGGGAATTCCTGTTAGTATAGGGAATCTTTCTAATATTCCTTCTGGTAGTTTAATGCATGTAGACCTTCCTATAAGGAAGCTTTAGATCCATTTAACCATTAGTATAGGGATTCTTTATTTCTATAGGCAGTAAATAAGCCTCCAGTGTAATACGTTATTAAATACTCCGCTTACGTTAAGCATAAGTAGGCTTACTACGTCTTCGTCGCCCGTTTGCCATATAGCGTATATCTTCTCTAGAAGGAGATATACCGCGTATTTACAACCTACTACTACTCTTCCACCTGTATAGGTGCGTGGTAGAAGGCCATAGGTGTCCGCTATAAAGAGCATCCGTTTTACAAGCACTTTATCTATAACCTTGCCTACTATATTTAGTAAGGCTATTAGTCTGTACATCTTAGGGTCCTTAAAGTCTCCTTTCTTTGGTTTTCTTAGTGCTATAGTAATTAATCTTTAAAAGTATGCAGGGCAGTATTCTACCGTAAGGCATTAGTTAAATAATCGGGTTAGTGGTTCTTTTAGTTCCTTTATGGCCTCATAGAGCACGCGACTTGGGAGTTAGTCCTCCCCTAGTGCCTTATCAGGGCTAGTTATCTTAATAGCCTCTTCTACCTCCTAAGTTTTAATATCCGGGACCCACAAGGGGTTCGGATATTGGTAGTTGTGTAGGTCTTTTAGATCCGTAGGCGGTGGTATTAGAAAGAAGGAGGCCTTAAGGGCTATTGTCTTTCCTTCTATAGTACGTTGTGGGGTACCCATTGCGTCTTTGATATCCGGTGTAAACGTAGTTCTTATGATGTTCCGTTTTCGGGCCCAAGCGTGTAGAGACCAGAGTCCCTTTATATCTTTGACCTCGCTTACTTTATTTCTGTGCTCCATTTTAGTTGCTTTCCTAATAGCTTTGTCCTTCTCTCGCCTTGCTATTTGCAGTGTGATGTGGTTTTCTTCAATTGGGTGTCTGTTGAAGTGCCTACGTGCGCGTCGTTCCGCCTTAATTGCTTGTGTGAGGGTAGGCCGGATAGGCCTCTTGGATAATAGACCTATTGGCTAATAGTATCCGGAGACTATCCGGATAGTCTCCGGATAGTCTTGGCAAAATTCCCTTAATATACTTACATTGACCTAAGGTACGAGTGGTCTATTACTTTTAGGTGTCTAGGTGTCCCAATTTTCAAATTTTGCTAAGCCGACTTCTAATTGGTCGGAAAATGTTACGCGCGGTAAGTTGTGGCAGAATCTACGTAACGAATATTAAAATATTATAAACATTAAAATATCCTAGTATTGCGCCTTCCTTTTTATTAACACCTCCTATTAATACTAATATATATTGCAAACATAGCAGATCCTACTATAATTAAATGTAGTAAGTGCTATATTTATAAGCCCCGCCTTAACTTTATTAAAGACGGCCCTTTAAAGAAGCTTTTAAAGCTATGCCAGTTATGTCGGTTAAAGGTACGCCTTCCCTATATACTACTTCTACTTCTGCTTACTTTCTTAGGCCTCTAAATATATTTTAAATAAGCGGAGAGCTTTTATAGAGTTAGGTTCTACTACTAAGAGTTATCTTATAAGGCGCTAGCAAACTACTCCACCTAAAAACGATACCGAGAACGCCTTCCTGCCTCGTGGCCAGAATAGCTAAAATACCCCTAAAATAGCTTAACGGCGGAAGATAATTAGGGCAATATAACGGGAGTATCGCATTTTTAATCGGCGGGGTAAAGCTTACTCGCCTACTCCTCCGCTATATACTATAGATAAAGCTCCGTGCAGTAGAAGAGGCACTCTAAACGGCCTAAATACGTCCTTATTAGAACTAGCTCCTATACTTACTTTACCGCTAATACCTACTCCAACTACGGCTATACTAATACCCGTTTTAGCTGTTAATTAGAAGCGAATTAAGAAGTTTAGGAGTATACTACAGGCTAAATATATAAAGACGTGCAGTTATTATAAGGAGCGGTGGTTCTAAATAGGCTTAGCTATAAAGGGTAACAATATAGGTATATGCAAAGCCTATATTAAGGACGCCAATAGCCTTAAGGATCTAACCCTTCTTCCCCTATTTGGTAAAAGCAACGGGCTTAATCTAGGGCCTGTTCCTAGCTTCCTACCTATACTTACTATAGTAGAGGAGCTTCTAATTACGCGCGTATACGTTTATCTATAAGTTATACGTATACGCGGCTAGTAATATCGCTATACTAGCTATGTCTACTACTTTGGCCAGAACACACTAAAGACTTAAAGGCAGCTACCATGGCTACCTACTAAACTTGATATACTAGTCGTGAGGCCTATAGTAGTAGAGGGTGGCGAATACCTAAGTCGGCGGTTTACTAAGCGGTATGCTATAAGGCGCTTTGCTATATTACTATGGCTTTACTTTCTAAAGGTTAATTATCCTAATTATTATAACGTTAAAATATATAGCACCTGGCTTACTAGCTTACCTAAAAATGGCTCTATATTAGATTAGCTACCTTATATTAATAAGTTAGAGTCTAATAATTCTGCTCCTATATAACGTCCTCTTACTGTTAATCCTCTGCCTACCGAGCTTAGCAGTAATATACTAGATAGCGAATTTAATAACGACGTACTGGATACTTTGGTTCCTAATCTAGTGCCTAACCTTAATAAATTGGAACTTTTAGGTCGCGAGGTTTAACACCAATAAGACCTATAAATAGGCCTAGAGGTTCCTACTATGCGGTAGATATCTCTCTCTAAGCGATTAGCTAGTTTTATTATGCGCGGCGCCTTTCCTACTCTATTTCCCTATAGTAAAGCCGACTTTAATATACTATAAAGCCGTACAGTTACCCTAGCTGCGTACGCCAAGTATATACTTAAGTATTAGGACGGTCGGTTTAACCCCCACCCCTTATTTCGCTACTACGTATTTAATCAGATTATAAAAAAGCAAGCCCTTAATACCACCCGCTTCCTTTACGGCCGATTAAATAAAAATAGTCTATCTTTAGATAAGCTTAATAATCTTATAAATAGTACTAGGGGTAACTAGGTTCTAAATAAGATTATACGGCATATATAGAAGCTTAAGGGCACCAGGCCTTACTAGAAGTAAAAGAGAAATAAGCTTACAGCTTATACTAAAAATATTAAGGGCGGGTCTCTATTCTTTACACTTAGCGCTACTAATCTATATTAGCATAATCTATACTCTTATATACCTCAATTTAATAAATATAAGGCTGTTAATAAGGCTTAGCGCTACCAGATTGCTTCTTAAAATCTTAATAATAACCTGTATATTACTACTTACTGGCTATATTGCCGCTTTAATCTGTTTAGGAAGCACGTGCTTATAGGTCTATTTAATAGCACTAACTTTTAGTCCTAATATAAGTGGTAGGTACGAGGTAGCGGCTATATATATAGCTTTTTATGGAGTTTAACAGCCCTAAGGCCAGATCCGTTAACTAGTAAATTAAGGGCGGCTTTTACTAAGCACTAGGCTGCTTTTATATTTATAATAAATCCTAATCAATCTAGGCCTCCTAATCTTTAATATCTTTCTACTCTTAGCTATAAAGAACAGCTTAATACCAGTAAGCTTCTTACTGCCTACCTTAATTGATTTTAACGGCACCGTAATTATACTAAATCTTACTGCTTAAGATTAAAGAAAGGCTCCACTGGAGCGAAGGAGTACCGCTTTTACTTTCCACGCTCTCTCCACAATAAGGCCGCTGTATTAAAGGATTAAAATCCATATTACTAGACGTTCTGTCTATAGCGTAATAATAAGCTTCTTAATAGCTATAATTTAGCTATAATACTAGCGTGGATAGCAAATATTAATACGTTGCCCGCTATAAGCATATTAGTAATAGTTAACTATATAGGTAAATATTGCAGTAAGGAAGAGAAGAAGTTAACTTTCTACTAGGAGTTACTCTAATTAGTATAGCTATACGCCAACAGTCTCTATACCTTTAGTTTAATAGTAGCTAAGTTTATAAACAAGCTTATTGCCAAACGCGATTAGTTAGCATAGGAGGTATACTATCTACTTCTTAACATTTCCCTTTTTAAAGGCTTAAGGAATATAGTAACTTTAGACTGCCGTTAGGAGGATAATTAAAGCGCTATATATAAGCTTAAGGATGGGTAACTAAGAGGGTATAGACCATCTAACTATAAGAAATATAAGCGCCGCCTAGATAGGGTAGAGGACGTTACTTTCCTTAACTTTCTACTCCATTTTAATTACTTTACTTATAAGCGTTAACTAAGAGCAAGGCCTTAAGTTATATCGTACTTTCCGCAATATAAAGGCAATCCTTTCTATCCGCAATATCCTAAGTTCTGCTATATAAAGCTTATTCTTTATTATCCGTAGAGGGAGTATAAGGAAGTGGCTACTTATACTAATAAATTCGGGGCCCCTAATTATATGGCTTCCTATTAGGCTTACGTTAACTCTTATTAGCACCCGCCTAACTACTTCTATAATTAGAAACTAGAGGAAGGTCGTAAAACTACTAATAATATTAATAAGTTTGAGGGCGATTTCGCAGACAACTTAGAGCTATACTAGTTCTTTAAGGCCCTATATACCCGCGTTTAAAATACTAACGGAGTTAAAATTAAGGATCCTAATAGGCTTAGTAATAGGGAGCTTAATTATAACTATAACTGGAGTATATATTGGGGTACGTACCCGCAGCTTAATAAGAGGACTTATTGGCAGGAAGTACGGCTATAGCCTCTACCGTAGAGCCGCCTATTCTAAATAGTAACTCCGTCCTCCTTATAACTAGGCCAGCGTTATATCTATAACGTTATAGTTAATTACTATAGGCAGATCTAAGTAGGCGTTAGCCCCTCCTCACTACGGATTAACGTTAATAGAGAGGCAGGAACTAGTAAATTATATCTTATTACTGTCCTCTCTACTACGCTCTATAATATAGTAAGGGCTAATAGCAAGCCAATACCATTGGCTTAAGCGGCCCCTACTAGGGTAGCTGCCTTTAATATTAACGGCAGAACTATATACGATCTATTAAGGTTACTAGTAAATCGCCCGTTTAAGGAATTGCCTGCTACTAGTCTTACGCCTCTATAACAGGCTTTTAAGGATATTTACTATCTTGTCCTTAATAAGAAATCTATAATTAGGCAAGTATATCTAGCCTAGATCGATCGCCGCCTTTATTAGATCTACCCTATACGTAACAACAACTACTTTAAAGGCTTAAACATCTTGCTAGTAGGCAATTTCCATCAGCTTCCCCCTGTAAATCAGGCGGCCTTATATAGTAATCTACCCACTAGGCTGTTAGAGCTCCTTAGCTACGGAAAAGAAGCCTATAAGGCAATTAACTAAACTACTATCCTAGATTAAGTTATACGGTAGGGCGGTAATAACGCTAAAAGCTTTGCATTTAGGACCGCCCTTACGGAGCTACGTAGTAATTCTGTAAGTAATCCGACCTGGAAGCTTCTTTTAACTAGGTATAAGCAGGGCCTATTTACTAATAAGGTTACGGGCTTTAATAACACAATTCGGCTATATAGCATACGCGCTACTATAGGTAAGTATAACACTACTCAGCTTTGCGACCTTTTACAGCTAGTAGTGGCTATTAAGTCAGTTAACACTAGTATAGGTGTACGGAAAGTTACTCCTAATTAGTGCGATACTATAGAGAATCTAGCCCTATATATTGGCGCGAAAGTAATACTAATATAGAATATCTGGGTTGAACTAGGCTTAGTAAACGGTACTACTAGTATAGTTAAAGATATTATATAGAAGGGACACGCGGATATTAAAAAGGATTAGCCTTAGTTACTACTAATTGCGGTAAATGGGTATAACGGACCTACCCTATTCACTCGGCAGGATAGTAAGAAAGTTATCCCTATATTTTCTATGCTTCGTAAATAGGAGAGTATAAAAGACTCTTACTTACGGCGTTAATTTCTAATTACTCTAGCTTTTGCTCTTACCGTATATAAAAGCTAGGGCCTAACACTTAACTAAGTGGTTTTAGATGTTAAGGAAAAGAATAAGATAGCTGGGCTAACCTATATAGCAATCTTACGAGTTAAGAAGCTTTTAGGGCTTATATTTAAACGTAGGTTCGATATAAAACGATTTTAGTTATCTATAAGTAAGACTAAAAAAGCATAATAAGAAGATTTTGCACGGAGGTAGCAGCAACTACTTATAAAAGACTTTTCCTAATTAGGAAATTATATACTGGCTCGGAGGTAAGCAGAGAATATAGTATTTGTCTTAGTTTCCCAACTTTTAAACAGCTTAACCGCGAAATCCAATTTTCTAAAATTTAACCCCTCTATCCGTCCTATCTTCTTACCGCTTCTAAAGCTGTTAGATATATATACAATAGTATATAAAGAGAATTAGCAGTACTGCCGGATTAATATTACTACTATCTATAGCGTTAATTAATTTTTAGAATTTTAGAATTTTTTTAAAGGGCGGAAATGTCGCTTATATAAGAAGTTATATAACCTCTAAGAATACTTAGGACCGCATATTAGCAGCTACAACTTCTCTATACTACAGTTAAGATTTTATATATACTGCACCTAGAGCTACTTACAATAACTATTACCTATAGATCTGCCGATTTACAAATTAAAAATTAGACATAGTTAGAGCTGTTAGTAGGGGTTATTAATCGCGCTCCTCGTAATAAAATTTTGGATTTTAGTAATCTAAACTAACGAATTAAATTAAAAGTTCAGAACGTCCAAATAAGGTTCTACTAAGACGCTAGCTGAACCCTAACCTAGACCCTTCCTAACCTATTAAATTCTAAAAATAACAACCTTTACTAAATTAAAAATCAACCTTATCCTTAACAAGCCATTCGATTAAATTTAATAGTTCTTTATTATTTAAGACACAGCTAAAACTAATAAGGTATAGCAGTATATTGACCTATTTAAGAAGAAAGACGATCTTCTAAAGCTAGAATTACCAAGTCGGCTTACACTAAGGGATATACTACCCACGGCTATATTAATAGCAAAGCTAGACCCAAACTAGCTTACTGCCTATAACTAGCTCTACGCTAAATATAAGGACGATCTACGCGTACACTAGAAGCAAAAATAGGCTATAAACAATATTAACAACTATATCGTTCGCACTATATCGGTAGCCTACCTTTTACTTATTAACAGCCCCAGTAGTCAGTTGCATTAAATATTTAAGGTGTCTCTACCACTATAGTAGCCACTGCAGTAACAGAGATACCCCGTATTTTAGTAAGCAATTAAGCCCATCTTGTACGAGAATCTTATACTATTAGTACTTACTAAATTACATACTTATAGGGCCTCCTCCCGTCTATAAATACTCCCTCCTTTATACCTTCCTCTCTTCTTTTCTTCTTCCCTATAAGAGCTAGAGGTGCTCTAATACTCCTCCCTAGTCCCTACTAAGGGATTTATTAGTTGACGTGGCAATATAGATAGCATCGGACGATAAGACGGGCGAGAGAGGACAGGAAAGATGGAGGAGCCTTCGGTATATATTAGTCGAGCAACATTACTGGCTATATTATGGCTGCCTAATCTCCTGTGCTCGCAGGCCTCCTCCCGTCTATAAATACTCCCTCCTTTATACCTTCCTCTCTTCTTTTTTCTTCTTCCTTATAAGAGCTAGAGGTGCTCTAATACTCTTCCCTAGTTCCTACTAAGGGATCTATTAGTTGATGTAGTGATATAGATAGCATCTGACGAGGAGATGGGTGAGAGAAGAGATAGAAAGGACGGAGGGGCGTCTAGTAGGTATTAGTTAAGCAATATTAATGTCTATATTATAGCTGCCTAATCTCCCGTTTATAGGCCTCCTCCCGTTTATAAATACTTCCTCCTCTACACCTTTTTTTCTTCCTTTTTCTTCTTCCTTATAAGAGCTAAAGGCGCTCCAATACCTCTCCCTAGTCTTTACTAAGGGATCTATTGGTTAATATAGTAATATAGATAGCATTGGATAAGGAGATGGGTAAAGGAGGAGATAGAAAGGATGGAGGAACCTCTGATAGGTATTAGTTAAGCAACGTTAATGGCGGTTTTTATTACCCAAAAATTACGTTATGTGACGATATTTGGGAACGCAAATATGTACCCCTGTCCTATACTTATACCACTACTAAATATTCTAGATTTTATACTCGGAGCTACTTATAATAGATATTCCTAGGAGATCTACCGGTTTAAAGCTCTATAATTAAATATTATTAACATTTTATATAGGGGTCGTTAATTAAGCTCCCGGGACACAATTTTTAAAGTTTAACACTATACCAATATTATAACCTTCTTATAGTGGCCGAGCCACCCCTAATCTCGGGGCCCG
>Ga0307515_10001312_pt1 | contig 56474 bp, 53 predicted proteins | sample 17_EM_MG_FD_194513 | JGI IMG/M metagenome (GOLD analysis project Ga0307515, IMG submission 194513) | Populus trichocarpa ectomycorrhiza microbial communities from riparian zone in the Pacific Northwest, United States - 17_EM | ecosystem: Host-associated > Plants > Roots > Unclassified | place...
AACACGCGTTGATAAATCAATTGGTTAGTTGATAATAATTACTTATTACAACAAAATAGCCCCTGGCGAGTTGTAAAATCGCGAGATTTTTAAACTCGGTATTAACTGTAAAATGTTCTCAATTAGTTACCTTGCTTCATCCCTTACACCGATTAAATTTATGAAATGATAAATAGAAAACACTTTTCGGCATCAAATATCATATTTGTAGTGCTCATGGTATTGGTTGTAATTACCTGGCTAAACCCTAGCGCCAAAGTCGAACTCATACGTGGGCTGATGGCAGTTGGTGCTTTTAAGCCAGATCCTGATGATTATGCCCGTAACCATAAAGAGCTTGTTAGGCTACCCGACTATAGTTACCGGGATACATCAGGAAATATTATATCTATATCCGGCCTGAAAAACAAAGTGGTATTTGTGAATTATTGGGCCACCTGGTGTCCACCCTGCCTTGCCGAAATTCCATCAGTTAATAAGCTTTTCATGAAGTTTAAAAATAACGCCAATATTGTTTTTGTGATGGTTGATACCGATAACGACTTGCTAAAGTCGGCTACGTACTTCAAAAACCATCATTACAGCCTGCCATTATATACATCGGTTAATAAATTTCCGGATACTTTACTGGATGGTACCATACCAACAACGCTAATATTTGGTAAGGACGGCAAGCTAAAATACAAACACACGGGCGCAGCCGATTACGACAGCGATAAGTTTAATGAGTTTTTGCAGAAAGAAGCGAAATAGAGTCAAGAATCAAGACAAAAGAATTTCTAAGTGAAATTCAAACAAAAGCCTATATCTATATATACGGGCTCACCGTACTATAGTATTGAAAACACAACAATTCGTTACGCTCAACTCACCATTCATCAATAATTTTTATTGTTAAAACAACACTTATTAATTATTTTTTCTTTTCTTTACAGCATAAACCTGTTATTCCATGAAAAGAAATTTGCTCTCATCACTTGGCGCTGCCGCCTTGTGTTTAATTTCGGCATCCGGTTACAGCCAAACCGGAACGCTCAGTATCAGTACCGATTCAAAAACAACCATCAGCAAGCACATTTACGGGCAATTTGCCGAGCATTTGGGCCATGGCATTTATGGTGGTTTTTGGGTTGATAAAAACCTGCCGGTAAAAAAACAGGACAGGATTAGGCTGGATGTGGTAGAAGCATTAAAGAAGATAAAAATACCTAACCTGCGCTGGCCGGGCGGATGTTTTGCCGATGAATACCATTGGCGCGATGGCATTGGCCCCTCTGCATTGCGCCCCCGGATGGTAAACACCAACTGGGGCGGCACTACCGAAGATAACAGCTTTGGTACGCATGAGTTTTTGGAGCTTTGCGAATTATTGAAATGCGAGCCTTACGTAGCCGGTAATGTTGGCAGCGGAACTGTAGAAGAAATGTCGAAATGGATTGAGTACCTTAACTCAAACAGTACCAGCACTGTGGTTAAAGAACGCATAAAAAACGGCCATCCGGCACCGTATAAGGTAACCATTTGGGGCGTTGGTAACGAAAGCTGGGGCTGCGGCGGTAACATGACACCAGAATATTATGCCGACCTTTTTAAACGTTACGCTTCCTTCGCTAAAGATTACCCTGGTGCGCATCTCAAAAAAATAGCCAGCGGGCCAAATTCAGACGATTATAACTGGACAGAGGTTTGTATGAAAAACATACCAAACTGGATGATGTCGGGCCTATCAATGCATTATTATACCATCCCTACCGGTAACTGGGGTAAAAAAGGCTCGGCTACTGAATTCAGCGAGAAGGAATACTTTAACACAATGGTTAACTGCCTTAAAATGGAAGAGCTGGTTACTAAACACTCGGCCATTATGGATAAATACGATCCCGGAAAAAAAGTAGCATTGGTAGTTGACGAATGGGGTGTTTGGACAGATGTAGAACCAGGTACCAACCCTGGCTTTTTATACCAGCAAAACAGCCTGCGCGATGCATTAATTGCGGGAACAACACTTAATATTTTCAATAACCACAGTGACCGTGTGCGCATGGCAGCTTTGGCGCAAACTGTTAATGTATTACAATCACTTATTTTAACAGACAAAGAAAAAATGGTGCTTACCCCTACCTATCATATTTTTGATATGTACAAAGTGCACCAGGATGCCAAATACCTCCCTATTAAACTGGACGCACCGAACTACGAGGTTGATGGCAAAAAAATCCAGGCAATAAATGCATCAGCATCACAGGATAGTTCAGGAAAAGTGCATATATCATTGGTTAACCTTGATATGCACAATGCCATCACAATTACTACCGAATTAAAAGACGTAAAATGGAGCGCCGTTAAAGGCCAGGTGTTAACATCGGCCAACATTACCGATATTAATACGTTTGCAAATCCAAACAAGCTGCACCTGGTAAGCTTTACCGGCGCTAAAAAGGATGGTGATAAACTGGTGGTTACACTACCCGCAAAATCGGTAGTGACACTAGAGTTACAGCCCCTCTAGATCTCCCCTGAAGGGGAGACTTTAAAAAATCCCTTTATTAATAGTAGTAAAACCTTCTTAAGCCCTCCCCTTCAGGGGAGGGTTTGGGTGGGGCTTCTCTCCCATATATCTTTCAACGCTTTTTTTGCCGCATGATATCCGCACATACCATGCACCCCTCCACCCGGCGGTGTGGATGATGAACAAATATACAACCCTTTGGCGGAGGTTTTATAAGGCGAAGCCCTTAACACCGGCCGCGTAAATAGCTGGCCAATATCTATCACGCCGCCATTAATGTCGCCACCAATGTAATTGGGATTGTATTCTTCCAACTGAGCCGTGTTAAAAGTATGTTTAGCCAAAATAGTATCCCTAAAACCAGGCGCAAAGCGTTCAACTTGCTGTTCTATAATACCGGTCATATCTTTATTTGAGCCATTCGGTACATGACAATACGCCCATGCCGTATGTTTGCCTGCCGGCGCCCGCGATAAGTCGAAGGTGCTTTGCTGGGCCAAAAGCACGTAGGGTTTATCCAGATGTTTACCTTTCCAAATCAGTTGCTCGCCTTCGGCAATTTCGGCAAAGGTATTGCCGATATGTACCGTGCCTGCCCGTTTCACAGCTTCGGCCTTAAACGGAATTGGCGCATCCAAGGCCCAATCTACCTTAAATACCCCGGCCCCGTAACGATAGCGTTCCAATTGCCATTTGTATAAGGGCGAAAATTTATGCCCGGCAATTTTTAATAGCTGTTTTGGCGTAATATCGAATAAAACAGCATGAGACGAGGGCAGTTGGTTTAATGATTCTACATAAGAACCCGTCTTAATTTCGCCGCCAATTGATACAAAATACGATGACAAAGCCTTCGCTATTTGCTCCGATCCGCCTTTGGGCACGGGCCATCCTTTTAAATGCCCCTGCGCCATCAATACCAATGCAATGGCGGATGTGGCGATATTGCTTAAAGGCTGTATAGAATGTGCCGCCATCCCTGCTAATAGACCTTTTGCCTCTTTGGTTTTAAACTTTTTTACTAACCAGGTAGAGGGCGTTATGGCGGGCAGGCCGAATTGTGCCAGCAACAACGGATGCTTCGGATAATGCAGCGGGCCTAAAACATCTGTTGCTATTAGCGGCCAGTTTTTTACCACGGGTTGCATTAAATCAAGGTAAGCCTGTTCATCCTCACCAAGTAACCTGGCGGTTTCCGTTACCGATTTAAGCAAAACAGCAGCCGTTCCATCATCAAAAGGATGGGCGGCTGCTATCTCTGGAAATATATATTCAAGGCCATGCAGGGCAAGCGGCAATGTTTCAAAAAAAGGCGATGCAACCGCCAGTGGGTGGATGGCCGAACAGATATCGTGTTTAAAGCCGGGCAGGGTAAGTTCGGCAGTGCGCAGCCCTCCTCCTATTTCACTTTTACCTTCAAGTAATAAAACGGAAAGACCGTTTTGCTGTAATAAAATTGCTGCCGCCAGTCCGTTTGGTCCCGATCCTACTATTATCGCATCGTAATCGCGCTTTTCAAGCTTCATGTATGGTGCAAAGAGGTGTTAATACCCCTAAGATATCCAAATTAACTATTTTAAGCCGACATTGTTTAGTTTAAAACCTCGCCTGCGTGCGTGGCCTGGGGCACCTCAATCAATTTGCCCGACCGCACATCATATATATAACCGTAAATAGGAATGTTACCGGCTACTAATGGATGATGCCTTATTCGTTCCACATCTTCAATAACGCTTGCTTCAAGATTTTTAAAGGTGAGAAATGCGATATGATTGGCCTCGTCAGACCCGCCGTTTTCATCAGTATTGCGCCAGCCGTTTTCGTCGATAGTGGCGGTATTCAGGCTTTTGGAGAGTAACCCGCGAATGATATCGTCGGTAAACAAGCCAATATCCCGGTTTTAGTGCCGGGGGCAATCGCCTTCCGTACACACCATATGAAGCATCACTCCCACCTGGGTATCGAAGATGTTGATAACGATTTGCCGAGCCATTGGGAGGTGAAAGTGGTGGGCAAATCAGGTTTCCGAAAATTTATCTGGCTGTTTTTTTACATATTTTTCCTGTTTTTGGTAAGGGGATTTGATACCAAACCAACCAAATGGGAATGGGCCAACATTATTACGTTGATTATTACTGATGTGTTGATTTTTGTGTTTTTAGGGAAAATTGCTATAATATACCTCTTCCTATCCACCTTGTGGGGATTTAGCCTGCACCCGGCAGCCGGGCATTTTATTCACGAGCATTTTATATTTGAAGAAGGACAGGAAACCAACTCATACTATGGCTGGCTCAACTGGGTTTGCTTTAACGTAGGCTACCATAATGAACACCACGATATTATGAATATACCAGGTCGTTTTTTGCCTAAATATTATAAAATTACCAAAGAGTTTTACCAGCACCTGGATTCGACCCACTCCTGGACCCGAATGTTTTATGATTTTATTACCAAGCCCAATTTAGGTGCCGATAAACGCTACGTGCGCACAGAACAAGTCAGGAAACAGGGAATAAAAATGGCCGAAGAAATGAAGCGAAGCCGGGAAATGGCATAATGGTCAGTGGTCAGTGGAAATAAACACAAATGGCGCACCCTTCGATGCGCCATTTGTGTTTATTAAAAATTCCGCTATTCAAGCACCCCATTCACTATTCACCATTCACTACTTCTTTCTCACCAACACGCTCCAGTCGCTTCCGCTGCCAATCTTGTAAACATCGGCAAAGCTGCCTTGGTTTAAGGCAAAAGATAATTGCATGAGGCTATTCATGTACGCCAGAGGCTTGCCTTTAGCCACTTCGCCAAACGTATCGCTATAGGGAGCATCGCCCTCAAATTTCTTTTCGCCATTTTGGTAAATTACCAGGTGCAGGGTGTCTCCTACCTTAACATTCAGTTGTTTTACCAGGTCGTCACCAATGTTTGTCCACAGGTTGCCATATTGAATATCAAGAATATCAATAGTGCCTTTTAGGGTTCCGCCTTCCAATATTGCTTTTTGGTAAGGAATTTTCACCACTTGTTTAGGCAGTTCAGGGCCAACTTGTTCATAAGTGATAACGCCCGCAGCCAAACGTGCGGCTGTGTAGGCATATACATCGCGACCATGAAAGGTGTATGATTTTTCGGATCCTTTACGGCGGTTGCGGGCCTCATCAATTTGCCTGATCTCGGCTATTCCCAGGGATTCAGCTATCAGCGTCAAGGTGCCATTATCCGGCGTAACAATATACTGGCCTGTTTTGGTTTTCAGCACAACAGACTTGCGAGCGGTGCCCACCCCGGGATCAACTACCGAAACAAATACCGTACCTGCAGGCCAGTAATTTACGGTTTGATAGAGGCGATATGATGCTTCCCATATATTATAGGCTGGAATTTCATGTGTGAGGTCATAAAGTTTTAAATCGGCAGAAACGCCGGTTGCAACACCCTTCATGGCCGAGACAGCGCCATCTTTTACACCAAAATCAGATTGGAAAACCACAATTTTGTTTTGGGCATGGGATAAATAAGCGACAGAAATTAAAAGAATGGTAAGTAGTTTTTTGATCATATTAAAAAAATTATTGGTAACACGGCGACGTGTCTTATTCTGATGGCGCGTTTGCAGGTACGCGCTTTAGCAAGTGAGCAACTATCGCACAGCGTAAAATACAATAAAATATTAAAACCAGCGCAAATGCAGGCGGCTCAAAAAGAAAAAAAAGACCGCCCCTCGCGGGAACGGCCTTCAAACCAAACTAACTACTTTATGAAAACAGTCTTTAATTATTTTACAGCTATTTCTCTTGATTGAAATTTAGCTTCTTCTTTTTTGGTAATGGTCAAAGTCAGGATACCGTCTGTATAGTCTGCTTCGATTTTTGAATGATCGGCACTTTCGGGCAAGGTGAATGACCTGCTGAATGAGTTGTAGCTATATTCGCGTTTGCTGAATTTTTTGCCTTCTTCAACGTTTTCAGTTTTCTTTTCAGACGAAACAGTTAATACGTTTTTATCTAAACCGATCTTCAAATCTTCTTTCTTCAATCCAGGTACAGCCAATTCAACGTGGAATTCATTTTCAGTTTCGCTAATGTTTACAGCAGGTATGCGGGCTACCAATTTTTCGCCAAGGAACGAATCATTTAAAATTGAATCGAATACATCGTTAAAGAATGGGCCTCTTGCGTTGTTTTTTAATCCGTTGTTAAATTTTACTAAAGTCATGATATGTATATTTATAAGTTTTTGTTTTTGTTAACTTCGTGAAGTATTAATCAACTGTTATACCAACAGGGAAAATCAATAATTAAAATGACGTTTTGTCACTATTAAAGATTTTTTACCGACAAAATGACACAAATGGCTGAAAAACTCACCGATTACAAATTCAAAACTGACATACCTATCCGATTTTCGGATATTGACTCATTAGGACACGTTAACAACGCCATATATTTAACCTACTTTGAGATAGCGCGCACCAACTATTGGAAAGACGCCATTGGCTGGGATTGGAATAATGCCGGCATTATCATAGGCCGCTCAGAAATTAATTACCTAAAGCAGATCACCGTTCAGGATAAGATAGCCTGCTACGTGCGCACCATTCGCATAGGCAACAGTAGCTTTGATGTAATGCACGTTTTGGTAAAAGTAACCCCGCAGGGCGAAGAAATTGTGACAACGGGTAAAACCGTTTGTATCAGCTATGACTACGCAGCCAACAAATCGGTATCCATCCCGCCGGATGAACGCAGGAGCATGATTGCATACGATGAGCCGAGATTGATATTGAATACGAATTAAGAATCGATTTGAAAATTTGAGAATTTGAAGATTTGAAAATGACAGAATCGAAAAAGAATTAATTTAAGAATTTAAAGATGATACAATCAGACGTTAATCCATTTTCAAATTCTCAAATTAAAATATCTTCCCCGGATTTAGAATCCCTTTCGGGTCAAATACACTCTTGATGCCTCGCCAAAGGGCAAAATGCACGTCAGAATATTTTATCGGCATAAAATCCTTTTGCACCAAGCCAATGCCATGCTCACCGGATAACGTGCCGCCCAACCCTACTGTAAGTTCAAAAATCTCCTTGATGCCGAATTTGAGTTTGCTGTTCCAGTCCTCATCGCTCATGTTGGCTTTAATAATATTTACGTGAAGGTTTCCATCGCCCGCGTGGCCATAACAAACTGATTCAAAGCCATATTTAGTACCTATTTCTTTTATTCCTTTAATCAGTCGGGGCAATTCGGCGCGGGGCACTACGGTATCTTCTTCTTTATAAATGGAGTTTGACTTTACCGATACAGCCATAGTGCGGCGCAGCCGCCAAAGCTCTTCTTTTTGTGCTGATGAATCGGCAAATAGCACATCTTTGCAATTATACGATTCTAACACCGCGTTAATTTTTTCGCAGTCGGCAAAAATCACGTCCTGGTTATTACCATCTACTTCAATCAGTAAAAAGGCCTGGATATCATCTTGTAAATCAAAGGCAATATCATCGTGTTCTTTCACCCACTCCACTCCTCTTCGCTCCATAAACTCCAATGCCGATGGTACAATACCGGCACGAAATATGGCAGAAACAGCCGAGCAGGCCGCTTCGTTAGTTGCAAATGAAGCCAGCATCAAAGCATCCAGCGTGGGCAATGGAATTAGCTTCACTACAATCTTGGTAATAATACCCAGCGTACCTTCCGACCCAATGAATAATTGGGTTAAATTATACCCCGATGCGTACTTAAGTGTATTTGCGCCTGTCCATATAATTTCTCCCGATGGTAAAACCACCTGCAGGTTCAATACATATTCGCGGATGGTACCATATTTAACCACCCTTGGCCCACCCGAGCCATGGGATACGTTGCCCCCTATAAAGCAACTTCCTTTACTTGCCGGGTCAACCGGATAAAGCAGGCCTTTGACAGCGGCCCGGTTCATAAACTCTTCGGTAATAACGCCTGGCTCAACCGTTGCCTGTAAATTAGCCTCATCAATCTCCAGTACTTTGTTAAAGCGTTCCATCGCTATCAGCAAACCACCTTTAATGGCCAGGGCACCGCCGCTTAAACCCGTGCCCGCACCCCGGGGTGTAACAGGGATCAGGTTTTCGCTGCAAAGTTTCATCAAAGCTGAAACTTCTTCAGGGGTTTGTGGCCGGGCAACCACTTCCGGGTAATAAACCAGGTCTTCAGTTTCGTCGTGGCTATATTTTTCAAGCTCGTCGTGCTGATTGATAACATTGCCCGCGCCAACAATAGCCATGATGGCATCTAATACCAACGGTGTTATTTTATTGTATTCCATTTTACTGCTTGTTATAGTTAACTGTAACAGCCGAGTGGGCAACCTTACCCAACAACGGTGGATTTAATTTTTTTATTTCTACCCGGATGCTTTCCACGTAAGGGTATTTCCTTTTGATTCTGTCTAAAATAGCTTGCGCCACGGTTTCTATCAGTTTGCGGGAATGTTTCATCTCCTCGCAAGCCATATAATATACCTTTTCGTAATCAACGGTGTGTTTAAGGTCGTCGTCGGCTGGTTCAGTCTGGGGGATAAAATCAACTGTGATATCTACCAGGAAACGGCAGCCTATTTTTTGTTCTTCGGGATAAAATCCATGGTATGCAAAAAATTCTGCACCCTGCAGGGCAATAGTAGTCATAGTTCAAAAGTAGCAGATTTTGTTGGTTTATAAATTGATTTATTTGTCGAAAAAAATGTTTAAAAGTTAAAATTCATTGGCTAAAAATGGAGTCAATTGGCGTTTACTTACACATTATTGCCATTCTATTTAACATGTTCTTTGTTAAATAGGCCATCCAAAACACATAGATGTTTTGGGATTTTATTTTTTTAAAAAAATAAAATCCGTCAAAAACCATGTTTAAACAATCTAAACATAGTTTTTGGCATAAAGTGGCTTCCGGTATCCAAAAACAGCGATTTTGGCTTTGTTTTGTCCACTTTAAATGCCATATATTTGCCCACCAAGTATAACATTATGGCCAAAACAGATCTGTACGAATCGCCCGATTATTATCAATTAGACGAATTGCTTACCGAAGAACATAAGCTTATCCGCTCGTCGGTACGTGATTGGGTAAAAAAGGAATTAAGCCCGATAATTGAAGACTATGCTCAAAAGGCAGAGTTCCCGATGCAGCTGGTAAAAGGCCTTGCCGAAATTGGCGCATTTGGCCCAACAATACCGGTTGAGTACGGTGGTGCAGGTTTAGACTATATGGCCTACGGCATCATTATGCAGGAAATTGAGCGTGGCGATTCGGGCATCCGGTCGGCATCATCTGTGCAGGGCTCATTGGTAATGTACCCTATTTATGCTTATGGGTCTGAAGAACAACGTAAAAAATACCTGCCCCGCTTAGCATCCGGCGAAATCATGGGCTGTTTTGGACTCACCGAACCAGATCACGGATCAAATCCTGGCGGGATGACCACTAATATTAAAGACGCCGGCGATCACTATATCCTAAACGGCGCCAAAATGTGGATCTCCAATGCCCCATTTGCTGATATTGCCGTGGTATGGGCGCGCGACGAGGATAAAAAAGTACGCGGATTGATAGTTGAGCGCGGTATGGAGGGCTTTACTACTCCTACAACGCACAACAAATGGTCGTTAAGAGCCTCGGCCACCGGCGAATTGGTTTTTGATAATGTTAAAGTACCTAAGGAAAACTTACTACCAAATGTTATAGGCTTAAAAGGCCCGCTTGGCTGCCTTAACCAGGCCCGTTACGGCATTGCCTGGGGCGCACTTGGTGCAGCTATGGATTGCTATGATACCGCTTTAAGGTACGCTAAACAGCGTGTTCAATTTGGTAAACCTATAGCAGCTTTCCAGCTGCAGCAAAAAAAACTGGCCGAAATGATAACCAAGATAACTAAGGCCCAGTTGCTGGTTTGGCGTTTAGGAGTACTTAAAAACGAAAACAGGGCCACTGCCGCTCAAATTTCAATGGCCAAGCGTAACAGTGTAGAAACCGCTATTAATATAGCCCGCGAGGCCCGGCAAATGCTCGGGGGCATGGGCATAACCGGCGAATACCCTATTATGAGGCATATGATGAACCTTGAATCGGTAATTACCTATGAAGGGACTCATGATATTCACCTGCTGATAACGGGAATGGATATTACCGGCGAGGATGCCTTTAAATAGGTTTGCAAACACCAAGGCAATTATTAAGCATTAAATATATAATTGGTGTTTTTCAAACACTATATTTGTTTCTGCTTTATAGTTAATGTCTTCAATTAAACCTATTAGTTTTAACAACAAATATTATCCACGTAGCATCATAAGGGTACGTGCTGTGTTTTTTGTTACTTTGTTTTTTGGTGCTTGTAGTTACAATAAAGATGACGGCAACTATTCCAGTCAGTTTAAGGGTATTTTTGATACCGTTAACAACTACCAACAGTTAACAAAACACCAGCCTGCCAGCACCCGGTATCTCGATTCTGCTTTCAGACAAATAAAAAAACCTTTTACAAATGATAAGTTCCGGTTTTATGGCTTTCATTTTGTATACGAAAGAAAAGTTACCCATAACCGAAAAAAGGCCCTTGCTTATGCAGATAGTATGCTGGCTATTGCTAAACAAAGTGTTACCCCACACCAATACCAGGTTAACTATGCCGAGGCAAATTTCGCCCTCGGCGATGCCTATTTTGATCTTTCACAATTCAGTAATGCTTATAAATGTTTTTACCAGGGATACTATATAGGCAAAAGGTTGCTGAATAACCAAATACTGGCCGAATATACTTACCGGATGGGAATGGTGAGTTTTAAGCAAGCGCACTATCTTGATGCGGCTGCCTATTTTAAACTGAGTTTTAACCAAAGCCGGGCCCTTAAAAACGGTTTCAAGACATTTTATCAGCGGCAGGAGCTACTGGATAATATTGGTGAAAGTTATAAAAACGCCGGAAAAACAGATAGCGCATCTGTTTACTTCAAAAAAGCACTTGAATATATTGATAGCAATAATGCACGATTTAGCAGCCTGGCCGGAATGCTGGAGACTGCCCGCGGCGTAGTTTATGGCAACCAGGGAGATATGGCTTTAATGACCGGCGATTATGCACAGGCCGAGCAAATGCTCAAAAGCAGCATAGCCATAAATTTCAAAAAAGGGAATGATAATAAAGACGCTCAATTAACCGAAATTAAGCTGGCGCGGATGTACCTGAAACTGAACAGGCAAAATGACTTGTACCTGTTGCTCAAAAATCTGCGTGCTCAACTGGATAGCCTGCCTAATAACGACGCCGAAACCAGTTGGAATTACCTGATGAGCAAATACTGTCAGCAAAAAAATGACAATACAGGTGCCCTGCTTTATTTAAAAAAGTATTCGGCTCAAAAAGATTCATTGGTAAAATTAGACAATTCGCTGAAGCGCACAGATGTAACAACCCAGCAAGCTAATTACGACAAGCAAAGCGAGATTGACAGCCTGAAAGATTACAACAAGCGGCAACTGATGTTTATTTATTTTGCAGTTTTATTGTCTATTATGGCCGTAATAATCATATTCCTGATTTTCAGAAATATGAAACAATCAAAAAGAGACGTACTGGCCATCAGGGTGTTAAACGATCAGATAAATTATCAAAAGAAAAACCTGGTGAATACCCTAAACGAACTTCATATTGGTAGCCGGGAAAAAGACCGTATCTTAAGAACTGTGGCCCATGACCTAAGGAATCCGCTGGGTGGCATTGCGGCACTATCGGCAGCCATGATTGAGGATAATTATACGCCCGATCAGCAGGAGATGCTCAATTTGATCAAAGAAACTTCATACAATTCACTTGAACTTATTAATGAGATATTAGAAGCCGCCAACTCGGCTACCGCTCCGCTTAAGAAAGAATGGGTTGATATTAATGCACTAACAGCCAGCAGTGTGGAGTTATTGCGTTTTAAGGCTGCCGATAAACACCAGTCGATAAACCTCAACCTGCCTCCAAATCCGGCCCAGGTGTTCATAAGCCGCGAAAAAATATGGCGCGTTATCAGTAACCTGGTTACCAATGCCATAAAATTCAGCCATGATGGCAGTATTATTACAGTGGGCGTTGAAAATTACGAAGATGGTGTCAAAATTATAGTAAAAGATAGCGGAATAGGCATTCCCGACAAATTGAAACAACAGGTTTTTAATATGTTTACTGATGCCAAACGGGTTGGCACGGCCGGCGAAAAATCATTTGGGCTCGGCCTGTCCATCTGCCAGCAAATTGTCGAAAAACACCATGGCCGCATCTGGTTGGAAAGCACTGTGGGCGAAGGCACAACTTTTTATGTTTTCCTGCACTTTGAGGATAAAGAAACCGGATTAAACACCGTTTTGTAAAGTACCACGATGTGCATTAGTTGATTTTATGAGCAATAAATTAAATGTAAAAATGCTGCACTGAAATATTTTATTTAAGTTTAACGAGTATTTTATATACCTAACCCAGTCCCTGGAGTAACTGAATTTAATGTTTGAGTCAAAAAGCATAATCCAAAACCGGTTTTACAGTATATTGCTGTTGAATCTTTTTCTCATCTACGTCGCCATTGCTTTTTTCTCCTGCAACAGATCAACAAATACCTTGTTGTCATCAAAAGCATTTAATAAGGTGCTCGACTCGGCAAACCGCATGAGCGATAATGGTCAAAAAAAACTTGCATTGCGTTATCTCGACTCAGCATATCAGCATTCAAAAAATCTCGATCTACTTCAAACTTACAGCTATTATAGGTTTCACTATGATTATTTTTATTATAACAAGCCTGATAAAAACAAAGCTATGTTATATGTGGATAGCATGCTTAACCTGTTTGATACACCCGATAAAAGACAAAAATACACTACAGAATATGGGCAATCGTATTTTTATAAAGGTGATATTTTATTTGATCAGAATAGATATAACGAGGCCTATGCAAACTTCTATCGTGGCAAAGTAATTGGCAGTAATGGCTTGGATGAATGCGTATTAAGCGATTATAGTTACCGGATGGGAATGATTATGTTTCGCCAGGAGCATTACCGGGTAGCCGCTGCATACTTTAAAAACAGCGCCAGGGAAGGTGCCGCCTGCTCAGATAATTTTGGCAGCTTTTACCGTGTACAGGAACTAACAGACAATGCGGGCTTAAGTTACAGCTCGATAAATATGACCGATAGTGCTCTTTTTTTTTATGACAAAACGCTAAAATACATTGATAGTCACCAGGTATTATACCGCAACCGGCAGGAAATGCTTGACGTAGCCCGTGGTGTTGTATACGGCAACCAGGCCAATGTTTATATCAGCCTAAAAAATTATAGCCAAGCCAAAATATTGTTAAAAAAGAGCATTGGAATTAATTTGCGAAAAGGCAATGATAACCAGGATGCCCAATATACCGAGTTAAAGCTGGCTGCTGTTTATAATACTTTAAATCAAACAGACTCGTTGATTGATATTTTAAACGTCATAAAAAAGCAGTTTGAATACTTAAGTCAGCAAGATGCCAGGGCGGATTGGAATAACCTGATGGCTGAGTATTTTGCAAAAAAGAATAAACAGGATGAAGCCCTCAAATATTTTATAAAATACGATGCTTTAAAAGACTCCATTAACCAAAAAAGCAAATTACTAAAGGAGGCCGACATTGCCGAACAGATAAAACGCCTGGAAAAGGATAATGAATTTGACAGGCTTAAGAAAAACAACCACCAGCAAAACATTTACCTTAATGTAACAGTGGTTTTTGTTGTAATGCTGGTGATGATCATATCACTTATATTTCTGAACTGGCAAAAATCAAAAAAGAACATTGAAACCCTGGGCGGGTTAAACCATCAAATAAACGACCAAAACACTCATCTTGAATCGGCCCTGAACGAGCTTAAATTAAACGGCCAAGAAAAAGACAGAATTTTGCGTACGGTAGCACATGACCTTCGCAACCCTATTGGCGGTATTGCTTCATTAACCACCGCTATGGAAGGAGATGATTACACCGATGAACAGCGCGAAATGCTCAATTTGATAAAGGAAACTTCATTTAACTCATTAGAACTGATAAACGAGATATTGGAAGCTACCAATACCGTAAACGCGGAGTTAAACACAGAACCCGTTGAGATTAACTCCTTGCTCACCAACAGCGTGGAACTGCTTCGCTTTAAAGCCGCCGAAAAAAATCAGGTCATCAGCCTCCTGTTATTAGCTAACCCGGTTGAGCTAATTATAAACCGCGAAAAAATATGGCGTGTTATAAGTAATTTGATCAGTAATGCCATTAAATTCAGTCCGGCCGGTGCCACTGTATTGGTTAAAGCAGAAGAATTTAAAAATGAAGTACAGATCTCGGTAAAAGACAATGGTATCGGAATCCCGGATAAGCTTAAAAGCCAGGTTTTCAATATGTTTACAGATGCTAAACGTCCGGGAACCGAGGGCGAAAAATCGTTCGGGTTGGGGCTATCCATTTGTCAGCAAATCATCGAAAAGCACAATGGGCGTATTTGGTTTGAAAGTGATACCGAAAATGGTACTACATTCCACTTCTCGCTTCCAAAGTAAGCTCTTTTTGTTTGATTGGCTTTTTTAAAAATTCTGCAAACCATTTACCGGATGTTTTTATAATCCGTTTTTGTGTGGTATGATCTACATGTATAAGCCCAAAGCGTGGATGGTATCCTTCGGCCCACTCAAAATTATCGGTAAGTGTCCAAACAAAATAACCATTAACGTTACAGCCTTCATTTTTTGCTTTTAAAACCTGGCCTAAATAATCCTGCAAGTATTGTAACCGCTTGGGGTCGTTCACTTCGCCGTCGGTAACCTCATCAGGAAAAGCCGAGCCATTTTCAGTAATAATGATATTTTTTATTTGCGGGTAGGCCGCAAACTTTTTTATCATATGATAAATAGCTGGCGGATGAATTTCCCATCGCATTGCTGTCAAGCCGACCTTACGATTTTCGGCCTTAACAATGCGGGCGCCTACATAAGGGGTAAAAAAGGAATATTTAACAATTTCACGGGTGTAGTTTTGTACGCCAATAAAATCAAAATCAAATTGCATATGATTCTCGTCGCCCGGCAACGTATATTTTTGAATTCCCTTTAAAGCAGGCAAATCCTTAATCGGGTAACCGAGCCCTAATAAGGGTTCGATAAAAAGGCGGTTTATTAAGGCATCAACCCTAACTGCTGCGGCCACATCGCGCGGTTTATCCGTCAATGGCTCTACCAGCGAACATGAAAATGTATTACCAATTTGCGCATGGGGTAATAAGCTGCGCAATATTCTTGCCCCGGCAACAATGCTTAAAACAACGTGGTGTACTACCGACGTAAAACTCCTGATGCCACTACGGCCTGGCGCATGAATACCAAAAAAATAACCTGCCCCGGTAAAAACAACAGGCTCGTTCATTACCATCCAGTATTTTACACGGTCGCCAAAACTTTGCGCGCATAGGGTAGTAAATTCGCAAAACCAGGCAATTACATCCCGATTGGCCCACCCTCCTTTTTGCTCAAGCGCCAATGGCAAATCCCAGTGGTATATAGTTACCCAGGGCTCTATCCCCTGCTCAAGGCAATAATTAATAACGCGGTTATAATAATCAACACCTGCCTGGTTAACCCTGCCGGTACCATCGGGCAACAAACGTGTCCAGGATATGGAGAAACGAAAATTTGGAATATTTAACTTTTTTATCAGGTCAATGTCTTCTTCGTACCTGTTATAAAAATCGCAGGCATCACGTGCGTGATCGTCATTTAATATCTTGCCTTTTTTTTCTGTAAAATTATCCCAAACAGATTGGCCCTTGCCATCGGCATCATGGGCGCCCTCAATCTGGAACGCAGCTGTAGATACGCCCCAATTAAAATCGGGGCCAAAAAGTTCTCTGTTCAGAGCTGTATGCTGTGGAGTGAATTTCATTAAATGGACTACGAGGGTCCAAAATTGCAATAATATTTACGAAAGTGGGATATAAAGTTTCAATATTAATGAATGAAGGATGATTTCATACTTTTTAACATCATCCATTCCTTTATACCGCTGATGAGCCTTGAAAACACATTGATAAATTTCATGACCTTGTTTTTTTGATTAACTAAAGGTAGTGTGTAGATATATTGTTATTGTAACAACTATATTATCAAATTGTTAAACACGAATTGCATGCACACGAATTTAACTAATTAAATCGAATTTATAAACACGAATGTCTCGAATTGAATCGAATTTCACTGATTAGGGCGGTTATCGCATATGAAACATCATTTAAATTATAAACTCTGTTTTTATAATTAGCAACATTCGTGTCCATTCAATTCGTGAAATTCGATTCAATTCGAGACATTCGTGTTTATAAATTCGTTTGCATGAAAAACTATTTTATAAAAATGTTCAAATACAGCCACTTCGCTAACCATGCTTTATTAAAAGCCATTGCAGAAGCTGGCAATCCAAGGGGGCCTATAAAGCTGATGTCGCATTTGCTTGCCGCCGAACGCCGTTGGCTGGATAGGGTAAATGATGTGGAGCCTTACTCCAACACCGAGTTATGGCCAAAGGATTATACTATTGAGCATTGTACCCACCTGGTAAACGAATATCATGAAGAGTGGCTGGGCGTCCTGGACCGAATTACCGAAGAAGATCTGAGCAGGGTTATCATTTACCAAAACGTATTGGGCAGCAATCAAACTTCGGTAACAGACATTCTTATTCACGTAATTAATCATGGTACGCACACCCGGGCGCAGGTCGGCCAGCAATTGAAACTTAGCGGTGCCGAAACCTTACCAATTACTGACTATGTTTATTATTTAAGGCAACTAAATAGCTAACATTAATGGGTTTATTTACAATATTTGCCAATACAAAACGCAACCATGAAAAAATATATCGGGATTGTATTAAGCCTTACCATTTTACTGGGATGTGCCGATAATAAAAAACAGGAAAAATTGCTGTTAGATAGCGTGATTGCCGTGCATGACAAGGTAATGGCTAATGACGAGCACTTGATGAAAAACAAAATGTTGCTGGATAGCCTGGTTAAAAATGTACCCGACATTAACGATTCGGCAAAGGTATGCCTTAAGCTGGTTGATGATGCCGACGGTGCCATGAGCGATTGGATGCATAAGTTTGATGTGGAAAACAAAGGCAAATCGCACCAGGAAATTATTGATTACCTAAGTGATCAAAAAAAGAAAATCGCGGCTATTGATGTTCAAATCAGCAACGCGATAACCGAATCTGACAAATATCTTACCCCAAATAAAAAATAAATGCGCAAGTTAATTTTGGGCGTTATCCTATTATCGGTATTAAATGCCTGCAGCAATAAACAAAGCAAACTTCCTATTTTAGGCAACCGCGAACCTGTTACTAACACAGTAGATGGCAAATCGGTTGTAGATACAGCATACGCCACTATTCCCGATTTTAAATTTGTGAACCAGTATGGTGATACCATTACACAGAAAAGCCTGGAGGGGAAAATTTATGTAGCCGATTTCTTTTTTACAACATGCCCTTCTATTTGCCCGGTAATGCACCGCAACATGCTTAATGTGTATAAAGAGTTTAAGGCCGACGATAATTTCCGGATCATATCGCACACCATCGACCCTAAATATGATACTGTTCCCATACTTAAACGCTATGCCGATAAAATGGGGCTAAGCGGTAACAACTGGTGGCTTTTGCATGGCGATAAAGGCAGCACGTACACCATTGCCAAAAGCTACCTGCAAACCGTACAGGAAAAAAATCCCGCCGGCCAGTACATTCACGATGGTTTTTTTATACTGATTGATAAACAAAAGCGCATTCGTGGCACCTACGAAGGCACCGACCCCAAAGAGGTTGATAAATTAATTGCCGACATAAAAATATTGAAGGCCGAACCAGAACAAGCCGTTACCAAATGAAATTCAAAGTAACAGGTAGTATTTTATTATTGTTGGCAGTGGTGATTTTTTCATGCCAGAACGACGGGCAGATTGAATTTAACCGCTATTATTCGGGTGGAAGCGCCATTTACCTGGCACATTGCGCCAATTGCCACGGCAACAAAGGCGAGGGACTGCAGGCGCTGATACCACCGCTTACAGATTCTGCTTATCTAAAAAAAAATAAAAACGTTTTAGCATGTTTTCTTAAAAATGGGCTGAAAGAAAAAATCAGCATCAATAACAAAACTTTTGAGAGCGAGATGCCGGCTGATAGCCTCGCTCCTATCGAAATTGCCAAGGTTCTTACCTATGTTACCAACTCATTTGGCAACAAATTAGGCACCATAAACTTACAGCAGGTTCAGGACGACATGGCAAAATGCAGGTGATTAGGTTCGGGGTTCCGGTTGCCAGTTGCGGGTTTCAATAGAATAAGTTAACCTACTACACCAATCTTTTTCAGAAAATACCCGAACCCCGTTCCCCGCAACCCGATCCAAATTACTGCCAAGACCAGAAAAATCCTTACCTTTACCCATGCAAAACGTTCTATCGCTGCTAATTTATTAGCGGAGGAAAGTCCGGGCAACACAGAGCATCCTGCTTCCTAACGGGAAGGCGCCGGCAGCCGGCGACAGCAAAGTGCCACAGAGAAAATACCGCCACGGTGAAAGCCGGGGTAAGGGTGAAAACGTGAGGTAAGAGCTCACGGCTTTTCCGGGCGACCGGAGATGACGGTAAACCTCAGGAGTTGAAAAACCAAATAGGTCTTGAAAGTGGGGCTGCTCGCTCCCGCTCACCAACTTGTTGGTGACGTTAAGATGGGTAGGTTGTTTAAACCTGTCAGCAATGGCAGGGCCAGATTAATGATAGAAGTTGCCTTTACGGGCAATACAGAACCCGGCTTACAGATTTGCTGCTGAATTATATAACCCTTTCCTGCAAACAGGAAGGGGTTATTTTTGTTAGAAGCAAAAAGTGTTTGTTTTTCTATACAAATCTATATATTAGCAAAAGAACAATTACTACCTATTACATATATAAAACATGGCAAAAATTTTAATTATTGATGACGAACGGGCAATACGCAGCACCTTACGTGAAATTCTGGAATATGAAGATTATGAAGTTGAGGACGTAGATAACGGCGTTGATGGCCTGCAACTGATTGAAAAGAAAGATTTTGACCTGGTACTTTGCGATATAAAAATGAACCGGATGGATGGCATGGAAGTGCTTACCGAAGGTTTGGCATTGAAACCTGATTTGCCTTTTATCATGATAAGCGGCCACGGCACCGTTGAAACAGCCGTTGAAGCCAGTAAAAAAGGAGCATTTGACTTTATATCAAAACCACCTGATTTAAACCGCCTGCTTATTACGGTACGTAACGCGCTCGATCGCGGAAGTTTGGTTGTTGAAGCCAAAGTTTTAAAACGGAAAGTATCTAAGGTTCGTCCTATTTTAGGTAATTCACAGGCCATTCTTAAAATAAAAGAAACTATTGACCGTGTTGCACCTACCGATGCCCGTGTACTGGTTACCGGTGCAAACGGCAGCGGGAAAGAATTGGTGGCCCGCTGGCTGCATGAAAAATCGCACCGCTCAAATGCGCCCATTATTGAAGTTAACTGCGCCGCCATCCCCTCTGAATTAATTGAAAGCGAATTGTTTGGGCACGAAAAAGGTTCATTTACATCGGCAATTAAACAACGGATAGGTAAATTTGAATCGGCGAACGGTGGCACGCTTTTCCTTGATGAAATAGGCGACATGAGCCAATCTGCCCAGGCTAAAGTATTGCGCGCCCTACAGGAAAGTAAAATAACCCGCGTGGGTGGAGAAAAAGAAATTGATGTTGATGTACGTGTTGTAGCGGCGACTAATAAAGACTTGCTTAAAGAAATTGAGGCCGGTAACTTTCGTATGGACCTTTACCATCGCCTCAGCGTTATATTAATCCACGTACCACCATTGGTTGACAGGAAGGACGATATTGCATTGCTTACACAAAGCTTTCTTGATGAGATATGCAATGAATACGGTATGCCGGTTAAAAAGATATCTGACGCGGCCCTTGACGCCCTTAAAGCATTACCATGGACAGGAAACATCCGCGAGTTGCGGAACATGGTTGAGCGTTTGATAATTTTAAGTGATAAAACCATTACCGACAACGACGTACGGGCATTTGCCAATCCATCGGCACCGGTTGCTGCTGTGGCAGATAACAATACTGCCCCTCAAACGGATTTTGATCAATTTAATAACTTCCAGGAATACAAAGACTTTGCCGAACGGGAATACATTAAATTCAAGCTTGAAAAAAACAATTGGAATGTATCAAAAACTGCTGATGATATTGATATTCAGCGCAGTCACTTGTACAGCAAGATTGAGAAATTTGGTTTAAAGCGAGGCGAATAGAGAATTTAATAATAATTTTTTAAGCGGCTTGCATAAATGTGGGCCGCTTTTTTTGTTCGGCATAAAATAGTAATATTGTGCAAACCAACCATTATTATGAAGCTTTATTATACCGTATTAATCTGCGCAGCCGTGCTATCATCATGTAAGCAAAAGGAGACCAAAGCTGATTCAAAAGCAGATCGGCCTTTAATTGGTGCCTGGCATTTGATAAATAGCAAAAGCATTACCAAGGGCGATACCGTAACAACCACGCCTTCGGCGGATGAAGAAATGGTTAAAATTTTTAACGGAACAAATTTTGCCTTTTTTACTCATGATAAGATGCATGGCAAAACAGCAAAACCCGTTTATAGTTCGGGCAGCGGTACTTATACGCTTGCTGGGAATGATTATGCTGAACACCTGGCATATTGCGATGCCCGCGAATGGGAAAACAGGGATTTTAAATTTACTGTTCAATTTAAGGGAGACACGCTTGTACAAAGCGGCGTTGAAAAAATAGACAGCCTGAAGATAGATCGCATCATTATTGAAACCTATGTGAAGTTAAAATAGGAAGACATGGGATTGCCTGATAAAAAGCTCAAAAGATTTTTGGGCTTTTTTTATATCCTACTGTGTTATAAATCTACGTCTGATAAGCAATTCATTAAAATAAATCTGCCAGCCGGTAACATGCTCGAAACATATACTATTACTTAATCGTTAAACTTTACAGCAACCTTTAAAATCACATATCCGATAATGGCTTACCTGTAGCGTATATACCCAGGCAGATTTCAATGTATGATTAAATATTTTCGCGCTGTTAATACTTTTTTTACCGCTTCAGGCGGCATTATTCATGATCGTGCAACCAGTAAAAAAGATAAAAATGATTTATCAATTTAAATTCCGTTTGGTTATAGCCATTAGCGCTTTGCTTTTCAATAATTGCAGGTTCGGTACCGTCTCGTCTAAAACAAGTTTTGATCTAACAGACACTGTTATAAAAAGCCCCACTCCGTTGAAAAACATGTTCGGCATAAACTCTTATGAGTGGAATTTTTTGCAGGATCCGGCCAATCCTAACGCAAAGACAATTTACGAGGCAAATATGTCGGTTATCAAATCTTTTAGCGCTGTAAGGCACTACATGAATTGGAATAAACTCGAAAATACAAAAGGCGACTATACTTTTAACCCAACCAACAACGGCGGCTGGAACTATGACCTGATATATACCCGCTGCAAGCAGGAAAATATTTTGGTTTTGGCCGATATGAAAAATTGTGCCCGCTGGTTAGTTAACACCTATCCTACCGGGATGCAGGATTTAGATAATGTACCCGTACCCTACGGCCAGGTCAAAACTGCCCCGGCAAGCTATATAGATCAGGCCAAAGCAGCGTTTCAATTTGCTGCACGCTACGGATATAACACGGCGGTTGATCCTGCACTTGTGACGGTAAACTCGAAACCACGCTGGGCTAACGACCAGCCTAATGTAGTAAAAATAGGGATGAGCCTGGTAAAATACATTGAGTGCGGCAACGAATGGGACAAATGGTGGAAAGGCCCGGCCACAAAACAAACACCAGAAGAATATGCAGCCAATTTATCGGCATTTTATGATGGCGACAAAGGCCGATTAGGCAATAATGTTGGTGTAAAAACCGCCGACCCCGGCATGCAGGTTGTGATAGGCGGGCTTGCAACTTGCGACGTTAGCTTTGTACAAAGGATAATAGATTGGTGCAAAGCCAACCGGGGATATCGAACCGATGGCAGCGTTAACTTATGTTTTGATGTTATCAACTACCACTATTATAATAACAATGGCGACATTTTAACGCACAGTAAAGCTACAACCGGAGTAGCTCCCGAATTATCAAAAGCAGGTACAATTGCTGATGCTTTTGTCAAACTGGCAAATTCGCTGAAAAATCCACCCGAGGTTTGGGTTACCGAATCTGGTTACGATATTAACCAGGGAAGCTATCAAAAAGCGATCCCCATTGGCGATAAGCCGGCTTTGATAACCCAGGCCGATTGGATATTAAGATCCTCCCTGTTGTATATAAGGCACGGCATCAAACGTGTTTTCTATTATCAGTTATTAGATGATGCGCCCAATTCAAGTGTCCAATATGCTACATCAGGCCTGGCCACCGATGGTAAACGCCGACCTGCCGCCGATTATATATTACAGGTTAATAAGCTAATGGGCGATTTTACCTACCGGTCAACAATAAATGCCGATCCGATAGTTGATAAATATATCTCAGGATCACGGAAAATGTATATTTTGACAGTACCCGACCAACAACAGCGAAAAGCAACTTATACGCTTAACCTGGGTACACCCAAAGCCAATATTTATACACCGAAGCCCGGAGCCGAAGAAATGGTATCGTCGCAAGTGAATACAACAGCCGGCAAACTTTCTGTCAACGTAACTGAAACACCCACATTTATTGAAGGTGTAAGTCAATAATTTCATAAAAGAGCACCAAGGTTATCACGAACCTGGTTGATATAACCGCCGCCAAAAAGATTTACGTGCAGTAATAACGGATATAAGCTCCACAATTTAATCCGTTGTTGCCATCCTTTCTGTAGCGGGAAGTGATGATTATATGCTTCGTAAAACCTTCTATCGAAACCACCGAATAAGGTGGTCATAGCTATATCAAACTCCCGGTTACTAAAACTAACAGCCGGATCAATCAGGTAAGGCTTTCCATGAGCATCTATCAAATAATTACCGCCCCAAAGGTCACCATGTACCAATGCTGGTGGTTCTTCGGTAAACAAACCGGGGAGCTTTTGATAGAGTAATTCAATTAAACGCAAATCAGCGTTTGTAAGCAATTGTTTTGTTTGAGCTATCCTTATCATAGGTTTTAAACGCTCTTCTATAAAAAAATCACACCAATGCTCGTGCTGCCGGTTGCTTTGCTGAAGTGAGCCCATGTAATTGTCGGTATTGAACCCAAAACTATGAGATGTATGCCTGTGCATTTGGGCAAGTTGCTCGCCCAGCGCCTGCGATGCCTTTTGCGTAGTATGCCCGGGTGCTATCCATTCCATTAATAAATAGCTTTCCGTAGCCGTCTCGCCTTGTAACAGGACTTTCGGCACAGCTATAGTTTGGGTACTGCGGATAGTTTCCAGGCCTTGTGCTTCAAGATTAAACATGCCGGGGAAATTAAAACGATCATTTACTTTTAACAAATAACTTTCTTTGACCGTCTGCAGTTGGTAGACCTGGTTGATACTACCACCGCTAACCGGGCTAACATTTGTAATGACTACGCCCAGCTTCGTTTCAATATCGTTAATAAGTTTCTTTGCAACAGACATTATTTCAGGTTAATTAATTTATCAGGATAAACAGTTAATTTATTAGCCGTATGCAATTATCGGTTTAAAAAGTTATTTTTGCGGTTCAATGGAGCATATTCGTAATTTTTGTATCATCGCGCACATCGACCACGGCAAAAGCACACTTGCCGATAGGTTATTAGAATACACTAACACTATAACCCAACGCGAATCGCAGGCACAATTGCTTGACGATATGGATTTGGAACGCGAGCGGGGTATTACTATAAAAAGCCATGCCATCCAGATGGATTATGAGCTTAACGGGCAAAAATATATCCTTAACCTGATAGACACCCCCGGCCACGTAGATTTTTCATACGAAGTATCGCGTTCTATAGCTGCCTGCGAGGGCGCTTTACTTATTGTTGATGCGGCACAAGGCATTCAGGCTCAAACCATATCCAACTTGTACCTTGCGTTGGAAAACGACCTGGAGATTATCCCGGTACTCAATAAAATGGATCTTCCCGGCGCTATGCCCGAGGAGGTTAAAGACCAGATTGTTGAGTTAATAGGTTGCAAACGCGAAGAGATTTTGGCAGCATCGGGTAAAACCGGTATGGGCGTACACGATATTTTACGTGCCATTGTCGAACGCGTCCCCGCCCCTGTCGGCGATCCTGAAGCTCCTTTGCAGGCTTTGATCTTCGATTCGGTTTATAACTCTTTCCGTGGTATTGTTGCTTACTTCAAAGTAGTAAACGGCGAGATCCGCAAAAACGATAAAGTAAAATTCTTTGCTACCGAAAAGCAATATATTGCCGACGAGGTTGGTACATTAAAGCTGAAGCAATCGCCCCGCGATGTTATCAAAACGGGCGACGTAGGTTATATCATATCTGGTATTAAAGAAGCACGAGAAGTTAAAGTTGGCGATACCATAACCCGGGTTGACCGCCCGTGCGAAAGCGGTATCCAGGGTTTTGAAGAAGTAAAACCAATGGTTTTTGCCGGTATTTATCCTGTTGATACCGACGAGTACGAAGAATTGCGCGAATCAATGGCCAAACTGCAGTTAAACGATGCATCATTGGTTTTTGAACCGGAATCATCGGCAGCTTTAGGTTTCGGTTTCCGTTGCGGCTTCCTCGGCATGCTGCACATGGAGATTATCCAGGAGCGGTTGGAGCGCGAATTTGATATGACGGTGATCACCACTGTTCCCAACGTATCCTATATCGCTTACACAACAAAAGGCGATCCTATTATTGTAAACAACCCATCAGACTTGCCCGATCCAAGCAGAATTGATTATGTTGAGGAGCCATACATTAAAGCTACCATTATCACCAAATCTGATTACGTTGGGCCGGTAATGTCGCTTTGTATACAAAAACGTGGCTCTATCGTTAATCAATCTTATCTGACTTCAGACCGTGTTGAGTTGATATTTGAACTGCCAATGGGCGAAATTGTATTTGACTTTTACGATAAACTGAAAACCATATCAAAAGGCTATGCCTCGTTTGACTACCACCAGATAGGTTACCGCCGATCTGATTTAGTGCGTTTGGATATCCGTTTAAATGCCGAGCCGGTTGATGCTTTGTCGTCATTGATATTCAGGGGCAACTCGTACGACTTTGGTAAAAAGATTTGCGAGAAACTTAAAGAACTTATTCCGCGCCAGCAGTTTGAGATTATTGTACAAGCCTCAATTGGTGCCAAGATCATCGCCCGAGAAACGGTTAAAGCTTTGCGTAAAGATGTTACCGCCAAATGTTACGGCGGTGATATTTCCCGTAAACGTAAATTATTGGAAAAACAGAAAAAAGGTAAAAAACGCATGCGCCAGGTAGGTAACGTAGAGATACCACAATCGGCATTTATGGCGGTTTTGAAACTCGATTAAGCCCCCCAGCCCCCTGAAGGGGGAGCTTTTTGATAAGCAAGGTTGGCTAATAACATAAATTATACACTATCGTTCCCCCTTTAGGGGGTTAGGGGGCTATACATGAGACTTCTCGACGGAAAATACGTATCAGAAAAACTTAAGGTTGAAATTGCCGAAGCGGCAGCAAAAATTTTGGCCGAAACTGGCAGGCAGCCACATTTAGTTGCTGTTTTGGTTGGCCACGATGGTGGCAGCGAAACTTATGTAGCCAGTAAAATTAAAAATTGCGAAAAGGTTGGTTTTAAATCAACCCTGGTGCGCTTTGAGGATACGGTTACCGAAGATGAGCTGTTAAAAAAAGTAGAAGAATTAAATGCCGATGCAGACATAGATGGCATTATTGTGCAACTCCCCTTGCCCAAACACATTGATCCGGAGAAAGTAACAGAACGTATCGACCACAGGAAAGATGTGGATGGATTTCACCCGGTGAATCTGGGTCGGATGCAGCGCAACCTGCCATCATTTATCCCGGCTACACCGTATGGCATCACATTAATGCTGAAAGAATATGGTATTGAAACCGCCGGTAAGCATTGTGTGGTTGTGGGCCGTAGTAACATAGTTGGCTCGCCTATGAGTATCTTAATGGCGCGGAATACTACTCCCGGCAATTGCACAGTAACCATTTGCCATAGCCGTACCCCGGATATTAAAAAATTTACGTTAGATGCCGACATTTTGATTGTAGCCATCGGCAAAAAGAATTTCATTACTGCCGATATGGTAAAAGATGGCGTTGTAGTTATTGATGTAGGCATGAACCGTGAAACATCAGCCCTAACCAAATCGGGCTTTAAACTTTATGGCGACGTTGATTTTGAAAATGTAGCTCCTAAAGCCTCGTGGATCACTCCTGTACCAGGTGGTGTTGGCTTAATGACCATTATCGGGCTACTGAAAAACACTTTAGCTTCGGCCAATAAAGAAGTGTATAGTTAGTTTGATTGGGTTGAGTAAGTTAGATTGAGTTGGATTGAGTTGATTAGGTTAGATTAAGTTAGCCGTAATAATATCTCACTTAGTCTAAATATCGTATCCAACTTATTCAACTCAATCCAATCAACTTATTCAACCCAATCTAACTTAATTAACCTATCACTTAAATGCCTGCTTCACCTTATCCCAAAAGGAATTAATACCAACGTAGATATCGTCGCCCCTTATATCTACAGTATAGGTTTCCAAAAAGTCATTCTGGCCCTCCCCGCCCTTGCCGGTAGTTAGGTTATAGGTGTAACGATGATAAGGGCAAACTATCTTCCCTTTAACGCACAAACCCTGGCTTAGGTCAAACCCGGCATGCGGGCAGTCAATTGCAGTTGCGTAAATCTTGCCCTCAAAGCCCACCAGGCAAATGCTTCTATTTCCGGCTTTAACTTTTTTGATGAATGGTTCAGGAGTATTTTTTATTTCGGCAATTTTATACCAGTTCATAGTTATTCAAAATATTCCAGTTTAGCTTGCCGTTCATCGCCATAATAACCAATATCATATACAATTCTGGATAACATTCTTTTAATGGCTATCGTATCTTTCGCGTCGTTCATATCATATCGATAAACCAACAGATCGTTCTCCTCACTTAACTTAAACCCTAAATTCCTGAATAAATGAAGTTGATTTGATTCAAGATCGTCCGGATCATCCCCGTCTACAAGATTACTTGCTTTCGTAGAGATATTTAATATTTTTTCCGGCCCCATTTCAAAATCAAGATAAAACGGTTCTCCCCTGTGAGAAAAATTCAACCTCAATTTAGCAAACTTGCCATCTCGTAAATTAAAAAGGGCGTCATCAATATTTTGAGTATCGTTAAAATAAGTATTTGACTTGCGCCTTAATTGCAGAATTTCTTCTTTTTCCGCAAGAAGCCTTTCTTCCCAAAAAGACTTTAAATAAATATCTTCGTCTCTGGTGTAAAAATTCTGCATTCTTTCAAGACGGTTCTCTCTTTCATAAAAAGGGTCTTTAAAACAATTGAGCATAAATAACTGGCTATTAACTTTAATTAATGCCTGGCCATAGTGATGTACATTCAAATATTCATATTCCTTAATATCTTGCTTTATATGTGATTCGAGTGACAGTTTCTCCGCTTCCAGTATTTCAATAAGTAAGTCGAGTTCAGATTTCATCAGTGGACATGAGTATTTGATCTTAAAAATCGATCTTCAAATTCATAACCGAGGGGTTTTTAATTACCTCGTCCATATTAGTTACCAGCGTAATGCTCCGCCTGTCGGCCGAGAGTACGGCTTTAGGGTTATTGAGTTTCTTTATCGGTTTGGCAAAATTTAACACCACCTTGTAGGGCATATCTATCAGCATGGCTTTTGCCATCATAAAAGTTGATTTTGTTTTCTTTAAAAACGCGTTAAACTTTATCTTATCAACTATGCGGTAAAACCGGTGCGGCGTTATCTCGTAGGAGTAATAATCCTGCCCGGCAACCATTTGTTTAGCATCAAGGGTTTTACTATTGTTCTGTCCGGTTGACAAGGCGCTGATTTGACTATTCAGGGCTATTTTAGATACGTTTTGAAGGTAATATTTAAGGTCGGCAGCATCTTTGGCTTTATGGTTGATTGCAACCTTCATAATGCTTTTCTTCAGGTTCATATTTACAGTAAGGTCGCTGCTTTTTGCCAGTTCAATTTCGGCAGCATTCATTTTTTGCTGCGTGCTATCGGGCATAGCATTGTAAAAATTGAGTGTGGTATCCTTAACTAAACTGAACTGAGGGGTTTGTTTCAATGAATCGGATACCAGGTTTACCAACACCGAAACAGCCTTGCTCATGTCGAAGCCATACGCAACGTTACAGCTGCCGTCGCTTTTAAAGTCATAATGCTCTTCAATATCAACGCATGAACTAAAACATAACAAAGCCAAAAAGATAATTGGAACGTACAGTTTTTTCATGGCGACAATTGTTTTACAAATTAATTATGATTTCATGACGCTAAATTACGATTCAAAACTTATTATTTACAGTTATACAGGCACTTAAATATTGTTTATTTGACAATAAGTACTAACAACCGTATGCGGGGTGTGCAAAACGCATAAACGTTTTACCCTGCGTTTACCATTCAGCTTCACGCTTTCGGCTTATTTAGGTACTTTTGCAAAATATTATGGCACACCAAATTCCAGATGATGGCACGCTGCTTCCTTTAATGGAGGAGTTTTATACAATACAGGGCGAAGGATACAACACCGGCAAGGCCGCTTATTTTATCCGCCTTGGCGGCTGCGATGTTGGCTGCCATTGGTGCGATGTAAAAGAAAGCTGGGATGCCGAACTACATCCCCTTACCGCTGCCGATCAGATTGTTGCCAACGCATCCGTACATCCTTCAAAGGCAGTTGTGGTAACCGGCGGCGAGCCACTCATTTATAACCTTGATTATTTAACCAACCAACTGCATGACCGGGGCATAAAAACTTTTATTGAAACATCGGGCGCATACCCGCTATCAGGCGATTGGGATTGGATTTGCCTATCGCCAAAAAAGTTCAAAGCACCAACACCGCAGGTTGCCGAACATGCTCATGAGTTGAAGGTAATAGTATTTAATAAATCGGATTTTGAATGGGCCGAGTATCACGCCAAAATGGTATCGCCCGATTGCAAACTGTATTTGCAACCCGAGTGGTCAAAATCAAAAGAAATGACCCCGCTTATTGTTGATTATGTGATGAACAATCCCCAATGGGAAATTTCGTTGCAAACGCATAAATACCTGAATATTCCGTAATATTTGTAACTTACAATATAAATTATCGTATTGTAGCAGATGAGAGTTGTAATCGTCTTTGCCCTGTTTTTATTCTTTTCTGTTACTGCATGGTCTCAGCAAAGGCAATATTCTACCAAAAACAGTGAGGCAATAAAATATTTTGCCCAGGCCGGTCAAAACCTTGATGAGCATTACTACGATGATGCTATCGAAAACCTGCAAAAGGCAATCGCCGAAGATTCGAAGTTTGTTGAGGCCCATGCCCAGCTTGCCGACGTATTAAAAATGCGGCACCTTTATAAACAGGCAATTGATGAATACCTTAAAGTTATCCAGTTAAATCCTGAATTTAATCGCTCCATTTACCTGCGAATTGGCGAAACGGAAATTTTTGAAGCTAAATACCTTCAGGCGCAACAACACCTCGAAAAATATCTCACCTATCCCGATTTAACGCCTCAGAATAATGCGTTGGCCCAAAAACTTATAGCCGATACAAAATTTAGCATCCTGGCTTTACAGCACCCGGTGCCATTTAAGCCGATTAACATGGGCGCCAATATCAATACAGCCGATGATGAGTACCTGCCGGTGGCAACGGCCGATGAAAGTATGCTCATTTTTACCCGTAAGATAAATAAAAACGAAGATTTTTATAAAAGCCTGAAAGTAAAAGGTAAATGGGATACGGCCACCTACCTGAGCAACCGCATTAACACCGACCAATACAATGAAGGCGCGCAATCCATATCGCAGGATGGTAAATACCTTTTTTTTACCGGCTGTAACCGCCCGGATGGCCGTGGCCGCTGTGATATTTATATTGCACAAAAAAGGGGCGATGACTGGGGCAAACCTTTTGACCTGAGCCCACCGATAAATACCCCGGGCTGGGAATCACAGCCATCCATTAGTGCCGATGGACGTACGTTATATTTTGTTAGCAATAAAAAAGGTGGCTACGGAGGCTACGACATATGGAAATCGTCGCTAACAGATAAAGGCTGGGGCGAGCCCGAGAATATGGGGCCAAATATCAATACCTCCTATGATGAGCAATCGCCGTTTATTCATGCCGACGACAGTACCTTTTATTTTTGCTCAAATGGCTGGCCGGGCTTAGGCAACAAAGATTTGTTTGTAAGCAGGCTCGGCAAAGACGGCAAATGGCAAAAGCCTCAAAACCTGGGCTATCCTATTAATACCAATGGCGATGAAAACGGCCTTACACTTACTGCTTACGGTAACTACGCCTTTTTTGCTTCAGATAACCTTAATGGTTTTGGAGGGTATGACATTTATACTTTTGAACTCCCCGCAAGCTTAAGGCCTCATATTGTAACTTATGTAAAAGGCAACGTAAATGATATAAAAACCCATGAGCCGCTGGAAGCCGCCGTTGAGATCATCGATTTGCAAAACAATACGCCGGTTTACCAGGATTACAGCAATGCCAACGAGGGCGACTTTTTGGCTACCATAACATCGGGTAAAAACTATGGACTTAATATTTCAAAAAGCGGCTATTTGTTTTATTCAGATAATTTCTCGCTGGTTGGTTACAAAGAGCAAAAACCTTTTCATATTAAAGCCCTATTATCCCCCATCGAAGTTGGCAATAAGGTAATTCTGAAAAATATTTTCTTTGATACAAATAAGTTCGACCTGCAGGCCGAATCAAAAGCAGAGCTACTAAAGCTTGTTGAATTCTTAAATGTAAACCCAACTGTTCATATCGAAATATCAGGCCATACAGATAACGTTGGCGCTGTTCAGTTTAATCAAACACTATCAGAAAACCGGGCGAAATCAGTCTATCAATATCTTGTTACCAACGGCATACCGGCTGCCCGCCTTGTTTATAAAGGCTACGGCGAAACCCAGCCTATTGCGCCAAATACCACCGACGAAAACAGAGCCAAAAACAGGCGTACAGAGTTCATGATTATTGCGAAATAAAACGGTTGTTGTTAAATCCTATGTTGATTTTGGTACCTTAGGCCAACCAACTATAACCTCAAAAATGAAAACCATTTTATTGTCCTTATTCGGTATAGCGTTTTTTTGCTGTGCCGCTACATTTCAATCGCCTGATGCCGGCAAACCCTGGCAAAATAAAATGCAGCAACTACCTGGCAGGCTGGAGTGTGAATTTTATAATATCGGCGGCGAGGGCGTAGCCTATCATGACAGCGACAGCACCAATAACGGCAGCGGCAAGCTTAACCCTGCCAACGGAACTTTTTTAAATGAGTTCAGGATGAAAGAAGGTGTTGATATATCGTACACCAAAGCTCATGACCATATTGACGATAATCCGTACAACAAGGTACCACGCGACATGAACAAATTTTATGTTGGTTGGACACAACCCGGCGAATGGATCAACTACACCGTTAATGTAACCAAATCAGGAACTTATGCTATCGGCGTTTTGTATACATCAAATGGCGATGGTGCTATCTCTATAGATGTTGATGGTAAAGATGCCACCGGGCCCATGAAAATAGCATCAACCCACGATGATCAGGATACCACTGCATGGCGGCAATGGCATCATTGGAATGGATCAAACTCCATCGGCTCAATAACTTTAACCAAAGGTGTACATGTGCTAAAGCTTCACATTGTTGCTAATGGTAACATGAACCTGGATTATCTTGATTTTAGATAAGCTGCACATGAATATGATCATCATGCCTTACGGCCCTGCATCCATGAAACCTTATTTTGGGGGTTGTTAACTTTAGTCTTGTCTTTAAATGGGGTTCAATGAATATTTTACCTATTGATTTTTCAGAGGCAAGTATTTCAACCAAATTTTTGGTACGGTTGCCATCAAATATAAAATTCGCTTTGTTTTTTTGAGGGACGATCTTCATCAGGAAACTATATTGCCAATAACCCTGTTCGCTGCAAAAAGCAGCCGTATTTATTTCATCGGGCTGCGGGGTTTCGCTAATACCATAGCCAATGGGTGATGGCGCAAGGTTTGTAGCTTTTGATGTTTTGCTATCGAGGTAACAAAAGGCAAAATCAAGCTTTTTGCCATCGTTGTGACTTAGGTGGGGACATAACGGAAACTTATTAATAAAAGGAAAACTGGCATCCAAGTAATTTATAACCGTACCGGGATATCTTTCATTCATTTGCTTGGCGACATCAAAAGCAACGTCTTTTAGCTGTGGCCGCACATAGTTACGATTAAAAATACATGTCAGGATATTGAGCGGTTGCAGGTTATTGGTCTTTGTCATCGGCAGCGGCACCCGCCCCAATAACTTAGCCAACGGTGGTACAATTAAAAATGTGCATGCAACATAAAAAAACAGGAACGCAGCAGTTTTGATAGCAAATATGGCATAACGGTTAACAAATTTCTTTTTAATAAAGGCATGCGTTAAAAACGACAACAGGTACACAACCCCACCTATTTGAGTGAACAGCGTTAATATTCCAAAAATCAAAAATATCGCTATCAGTTTTAAAGCTTTTGCCAATTGATTTAAAATTAAGGTTTTTGGCCAATAAAAAAGGGAAACAATGATTGCTTCCCTTTTTTACCTATATCGTTTTATGTTAGTTCCCCATTTCGGATAGGAACTTAATCCTCATCAATTGTACTTCTTCACGGGTATAATCATCGTTACCTAATTCGGCAAGGGCATCATCTATCGAGTCGGCCTCGGCGGTGCGGAAGTAATCAAATACCTCTTCCTGTTTATCCTCATCAATCACCTCATCAATATAATAGTTAAGATTAAGTTTGGTACCCGAGTTAACTATGGTTTCAACTTCTTTCAATATCTCTTCGTAGGTAAGTCCTTTTGAGGCTGCAATGTCATCCAGGTTTAAATGACGATCGATGTTCTGAATAATGAAAACCTTAAGGGCCGATTTGTTGGCGGCACTTTTAATTACCATATCTACAGGGCGGTCAATATCATTATCGTCTACATATTTCTGAATAAGGTCAGTAAACGGTTTACCAAACTTTAAAGCCTTACCGGCACCCACGCCCGAAATTTGTTTCAGTTCCTCGGTATTCACCGGATAGTGTGTACACATTTCTTCCAGCGACGGATCCTGGAAAATAACAAACGGAGGCAATCCTTTTTGTTTGGCAAGCTTTTTACGCAGGTCTTTCAGCATTTGCAGCAACTGGGTATCCAGGGCGCCGCCGCCTTGTTTAGGGCCGTCTGCTTCATCATCGTCATCTGTCCCCTCTATCACATGGTTCATCACAAAACGGATGCTGTGCGGGTTCTCAATAAACGAATTACCCAGCTTGGTTAACCGGAGTAAACCATATTGGTCAATATCTTTTGATAAATAGTTACTGAGTAATGCCTGGCGCAACAACGAATTCCACAGGTTTTTACCCTGCTCCTTGCCCGACCCAAAGTAATCAAGGGCATCGTGCTCGTAGTTTTTAATTTGCGCGTTATCCTCACCCATCAATATGCTGATGATGTAATGATCGTCAAACTTCTCGCCAATGTGTTTAATCAGGCTCAGGGCTTTATGCAAATGTTCTTCGCCATCAAAATGATCTTTGTGGCCACAGCAATTATCGCACATGTTATTACAGCCGGCCTCGTTAAAGTTCTCGCCAAAATAATGCAACAACTGTTTACGCCGGCAAACCGACGATTCGCAATAGTCGATAACTTCCTTTAATATCTGTGTGCCAATCTCGCGTTCGGCAACAGGCTTATCTTTCATGAACTTTTGCAGCTTATCAATATCCTTTTCAGAATAAAAAGCAACGCAAACACCCTCGCCGCCATCACGGCCTGCCCTACCGGTTTCCTGATAATAGCCCTCCATGCTCTTAGGCACATCATGGTGAATTACATACCTAACATCCGGTTTGTCAATACCCATCCCGAAGGCGATGGTAGCCACAATAACGTCAACATCTTCCATCAGGAATTTATCCTGTGTATCGGCGCGCACCTTGGGGTCTAACCCGGCATGATATGGCAGGGCTTTAACACCGTTCAGGTTAAGGGCTTCGGCAACCTCTTCAACCTTTTTGCGGCTGAGGCAATAAATAATGCCCGATTTACCCTGGTTTTGTTTTACAAACTTTACAATCTCTTTAATCACGTTACGCTTGGCACGTACTTCGTAAAAAAGGTTTGACCGGTTGAACGATGATTTGTAAATGGTTGCATTGTTCATTTGCAGGTTTTTTTGGATATCCTGCTGAACTTTTGGTGTTGCTGTAGCCGTCAACGCAATGATTGGTATATTATCGCCAATATTACTGATCACCTGCCTTATCTTGCGGTATTCGGGGCGAAAATCGTGCCCCCACTCCGAGATACAGTGCGCTTCATCCACCGCAACAAATGATACCTGGTTAAGGCGTAAAAAATCAATATTTTCCTGTTTGGTTAATGATTCAGGAGCTACATACAACAGCTTGGTTTTGCCGGCCAACACGTCTTCTTTAACCCGGCCAATATCTGCTTTGGTGAGCGACGAATTCAAAAAATGAGCTATACTATCTGAGCCTCCGAAGGCCCTTAACTGATCTACCTGGTTTTTCATCAGGGCAATCAATGGCGAAATTACAATTGCAGTACCATCGCTCATTAGCGCCGGTAACTGATAACACATGGATTTACCACCACCTGTAGGCATAATTACAAAAGTATCATTACCCGCCAGGATATTAGTGATTATCGCTTCCTGCTCCCCCTTAAAGTTGTCGAATCCGAAAAAATTCTGAAGGTTATCAAATAGCGACTTCTTAGTTTCTATCATTATCTTAAATAATCTTAAAGTCCGATTTAAAAGTTTAAAGTAACAAAAATTTATGAATAAACGAGGGATTTACTTTTTAATTTTAATCAAATATGATTATTAAGTGAAAAACATTTTTTTTACCTAATCCATTTTAATCCTTGGCAAATTTAACCTGCTATCGTTTAGTTTTATTTGAGTGATAAATAACAGATTATTATCTATTTTTGTTACTGCAAAACCAAATTTAAATTTCCGTAACAGCGTGTGAGCAAAAAACTATTAAGCTGATAGTTTGATCCTGGGGATTTCCTTTTTTGCTAACGGCCGGTAACAAAATATTTCTGTTATAACCTGTAGATATACACAACTCAATAAAAACCAACCACACCAAAACCAAAATTTTATGAAAATTGCTGTAATTATTGTACGCACACTTGTAGCCCTGATGTTTTTGTTTGCATCTGTAACCTATTTTGCCATGGTTTACTTTCATGCATTTGCTATGCCCCCTGTAACAGGCAATATGAAAGTTTTTAACGACGGATTGGAAGCCTCGGGTTATTTAATGTTGTTTATAAAAATAACCGAATTGGTTTGCGCGCTGCTTTTACTATTTGGCAGGTACGTGGCCCTGGCTTTGGTAGTTTTATTCCCGGTAATGATAAATATCGTTTTAGTGAATGCCTTTTTGTCGCCATCGGGGCTCACTATGGTTATACCACTGCTGGCAGGTGTATTATTCCTGGCTTATACACAACGCGATAAGTACGCGCCTTTATTTACAGCAAAATAAACAATTGGGCGATTAGTTTTAAGTTGAAACAAAATCCGCTGTTGTCAATTGTTATAATAAAAGGAAATTATCATGTTAAAAGAAAGCAAAGCATTCAGTGGTTTTTCGGTAAACGACATTGCCAAAGCAAAGGAATTTTATGGCAAAACATTAGGCCTCGAAGTAAAGGAAGACGTCTCGATGCCAGGCATTTTACACCTGGAAATTTTGGGCGGCAACGCAATTGTAATATACCCCAAGCCTAATCATGAGCCAGCCACCTTTACCATACTTAACTTCCCGGTACCGGATGTTGAAAAAGCTGTAGATGAATTAACAACCCGCGGAGTTAAATTTATTGTTTACAACGAAGAAAACTTCAAAACCAATCAAAAAGGCATATTTACAGCCGGCGGTCCCGTAATAGCCTGGTTTAATGACCCGGCGGGTAACATCCTGTCGATTATTGAAGAAGCTAAAAGCTAAATAAACAAAGCCGGAAATTAGCTTAAAATAGCCTGAAGTCGTAAGCCCGAAGTAGTAAGTAAAACTAACTTCGGGCTTACGGCTTAACCGGCAGCCAATATATTGTCTGTGGGTTTCTTTTTTAGTATCAATGCGGTAATAACTGCTATAATTAATCCTACAGGCAAAATCTCCATATAAGTAAACAACACCACAAAAACAGGGTTCTTGTACATTTGCTTATAGGTATCCATTTTAGCGGCTTGTTCGCTAAGTTCTTTTGCACTTGCACCGCTGGCCCTGGCTTCGGTGAGTGTATGGGTTGCGTACTTTTCCATAAAATCGGGCATAAATTTATAGTAGATGATTAGCCAGGTAACCACGTATAAGGTAGATGCGATGAGCGAAATATATAGCCCTATCATAAAACCCTTCCCAAAGGTGATTTCGCCGCCGTTATATTTATCCCTGTAGTTTTTAACAGCTACAAATATCATCGAGAACGCGATGAGCATGGTAGCGTACCCTAAGTACATGTTGCCGTGGGTTTTTCCATCGGCATAACACATGGTTACAGTCACACCCATCAGGGCGGAAACTATGGCGCCTGCAATTAGTCCAAAAGTGATTACATTTTTTTTCATCGTTTTAAATATTTGGTACAAATTTGAAGGTTTGTGATTAAGCAGCAGTCATACTTTAGGGTGATTTCGAACAAATCACCCTAAAGTACCAGCTTTTCAGGCAATGATTCCCAGCTTTTTAGCTTTATCAACAGCCTGGGTACGGCGTTCAACGTCAAGTTTCCAGAATAAATTTGACGAGTGAGTTTTAACGGTATTTAACGATACAAACAACCGGGCAGCAATTTCCTGGTTACTTAAACCGCTGGCCATTAATTGCAGTACTTCCACTTCACGTTTGCTTAAATTGAGTTCGGCTAATGCGGTTTCGTTTAAAACAAAATTATCGCTTGGGTAAACGTAAACCTCCTTCTCAACCTGTATGGTTTTTACTTTTGGCGAACTTAGCTTTAATGCCAGCCAGATACCCAGCGATGTAAAAATAATGGCTATGGCACCAATATAAATCTCAAGGGCGTGGTCTATGATAATAAAACGATACTCCAGCCACCGCATTAAAAACAGCAGCACGGCGAGCGAGCCCCCATAAATAATAATATGCTTATTTTTTGCAAACCGGTTCAAATGCTTTTCAATGTTATTTCTTTCAAAAATATAAAATAGCAGTTCAATGTCTATGCGATATCAAATAGCGCAGGGTTAAAAAATATTAACACATCAGGTATTTTTTTTCCCTTTATTAAAAGCATCTACCCAAAATGGGAATATATTCCTCAACTGTAGATAGGATTCAGCTATAATAACCTAAACGAAAGCTATATTAACGCCTTAATTAATAGCTAAAAGCCTTGTTAGCAAATAAAAGCATTATTGGTTCGTTAGGTAAAATTTTTATCTGTATTTTCGGTACAGTAATTGACTTAATGCGGACAAACTGGTTACCTGCGTAAAGATTTTTAGGAAATTACACTAAAAACAAAACTCTCGTCATCATTTTAACGTAAACCCGATTACTTTGAAAACCATTAAAAATATAGGGATTTTAATACAATTAAAGCCTGGCCTTTGCCCGAAATCATTATTAGCTTATATGTTTTAAACGCTTTACCAGATTCCCGAAATTAACCATATGAAGAAAACATTACTGATTGTCGATGACGATTTAAGCATACTAAAGTTACTCAGTTTTATCCTTTCTAAAGATTATGATTGCGTTGTTAAAAACAACGGCATTGATGCATTTGGATGGCTGGAAGAAGGGCATTTTCCAGACCTGATTCTTTCTGACCTTCAGATGCCCTATTTTGACGGGCAGTCATTTGCCAAAAATGTTAAAATAAGTGGTTTTTACCGGGATATCCCGGTGTTGTTGTTGTCTGCGGCACATGACCTGGATGAGCAGGTGAGCAAAATGCCTTTCAAAATTGACGGCTACATGCACAAACCCTTCAAACCAAACGAACTAAAGTCAGCAATTAACCAACTTCTACAAGTTTATGAATCATCAAACGTCTGATTGGAACGAAAATTCCGGTTCGCACATCAGGATCGCTTATGCAGGGTTGGAATTAAAAGACCAGATATTAAGCGGCCTTAGCAACTTTAATCTCATTTGTAATGATACCATCACTCAGCTTGATGTTTACCTGGGCGAGCAGTCTATTTTAACAGTTCCGGATATCATCCTGATGGAGATTGATAAAGAAGGCAAATGTTTTGCACTGGTAGAATCTATAAAACGAAGCTTTTTACTAAATGGCTCTATCATCGTTTTGCTATCAACCCAAAATGATAAAGCCCTAAAACAAAAAGCGCTGCAATTAAGGGTACATGATTATTACAGTGTTCCGTTTTCTGTTGATGATTTGCGCGAAAGGTTAAACTTCCTGGTAACTTTTAAGCTGATAAAGCCAAAATTGCTTGAGTTATCAAAAGAAGTTGATACAACTTACAAGATGCCTTTTGGAAAACGTGTTATTGACCTGGTTATATCAGGCTCAATGCTTTTCTTCCTATCCCCCATTTACCTGCTTGTAGCCATAGCCATTAAGTTAGATTCAAAAGGGCCGGTATTTTATAAAAGCAAAAGGGTTGGCACAGGGTACAAGGTGTTTGATTTTTATAAATTCAGGTCGATGCGCACCGATGCCGATCAGCTATTGGCTAAACTATCTACCGAGAACAACCAGTACGCAACCGAAGGCGGAGCCAGTAAAGCAGCTTTTGTAAAAATCAAAAACGATCCGCGTATTACCAGGCTTGGTAATTTTTTGCGCAACTCCAGTCTTGACGAACTTCCACAGCTTTTCAACATCCTCAGGGGCGATATGTCTGTAGTAGGTAACCGCCCTTTGCCTGTTTATGAGGCCGAGATGCTCACATCCAACGAATGGTCTATGAGGTTCCTGGGCCCTGCGGGGCTTACCGGCTTATGGCAAATAAGCAAACGCGGCAAAGAAGATATGTCTGAAAGGGAAAGAAAGAAATTGGATAACTTTTATGCTCAAAAGTATTCTATTTGGTTAGATTTACGGATTATTGTAGGTACCGTACCCGCTCTCTTTCAAAAAGAAAAAGTATAAATTAATGAACAGAAATATAGTAGTTGCTTGCTTTTTGTTAACCATTACACTGTTTTCCAGGCAGGTATGTGCCCAGGAAACTTTTATAAACACTGTAAACATGACATACCTGGATAAACTGATAGCGACAGCTAAAAAGAACTATCCAGAGGTAAAAGCAAGGCAAAGCCAGGTTAAAATAGCCCGCAGCACTTACAATCAAACAAAATTTGCCTGGCTGGATGGCTTAACGGCGTCATATATTTATAGTCCGCAAAATTTAGTTAACCAGGCCAAGCCAAGCATATTTAAAGGCTATCAATTGGCCATAACGCTTAATATAGGCCAATTGCTCAGAAATCCGGCCAATACAAACGTTGCAAGCGAATCCCTTAAAATAGCACAGTATCAGCAGGCAGAGTATATGCTTAGCCTTGAAGCACAGGTAAAAAGAAGTTATTTTACGTATTTGGCAGCTATGGCCGAATTAAGGCTTCGCTCGGGTGCCGTTACAGACGCCGGAACTGCCGTTAAACAGCTTAAATACGCTTTTCAAAAGGGAGAAACCACATTCCAGATCTATAACGAACAATTGACCACCTATTACAATCAAAATGCGTTTATGTTGCAAGCCGAATTGGCCACATGGACAGCCAAAACAAACCTGGAAGAGCTATTAGGAATTAAACTGGAAGACGTAAAGTAAAATGGAGTTAAGCTTGTTTTTTAAACTATTAAAAAAATACCGGTTAGTACTCATTTTTATACCACTTATAACAGGTATAGGCACCTTTTTTTTGGTTAAAAAACTGCCCGATACCTATATTTCGCATGCACAAATTGCTACCGGTATAATTGATGCATCGCGGCACTTGCTGGATAAAGATGCAAACGCAAGTATGCAGGCACAACAGGCATTCAGCGAATTTAGCAACCTGATAGCTATCATGAAGCTTAAGCGGATAGTGAGCCAGGTATCCTACTCGCTAATTATACATGACCTTAAATACCCGGCCTACCCCTACAGCAAGCCAAGCAAAATACTTGCAGAAATGGCCGAATACGAGCGCGACGCTGCTTTGAAGTTTTTTGAAAACAAATTTAACCACTTTGAACCGCTGCAGCTTTATAATAAACAGGAACTTGTCATGAACGACCTGTTGCACTCGATGAAATATGATGATGCGTCTTTACGCAAAAACCTGATTATTTACAGGGATGAGGATAGCGATTTTATAACTATAAGTTATGATTCAGCTAATCCGCAATTATCTGCAGATGTAGTTAATATATTATGCACCCAGTTTATTAACTACTATACCCAGGCGGTAAAGAAAAACCAATCAAACGCCGTTTCATTTTTATCCGATTTACTTGTTCAAAAAAGAAACGCCCTTCGCGAAAAAACGGCGCAGTTACAGCAATACAAAATAGATAACGGAATAATAAACCTTGAAGAACAGTCAAGGGCTATCTTTAGCCAGATAATTAGCTATAATGACAAAAAACAGGATGCAGAAAAAGAAATTGCATCATATGACGGGACATTAAAAAAGATTGACAGCAGGTTTGATCCCGGCGACAGAAAATATTTTGAGTCGGTATCAAGCAAAATTAACCAGGCTATTACAGTAACCCAGGATGAACTTCATAATACTCAAAACAGGTATATCCGCAGCAATTACGATCCTAAATATAAGCCTGCTCTTGATTCGCTTCAAAAATCATTATCGGCTCAAATAAATGTCTCATCAGACCAATATATTACCAATCCGCTTACTCATAAAGACGAATTGGTTAAGCAAAAACTGGGCCTTGAAATAGCACGCGACCTGGCCAAATATGGCCTGCAATCTATCAATGCCGAACTGGCCAAACTGAACGCCAAATTTGCAAGCCTGGTGCCATTTGATGCCAAGGTAAAAACTTACGATTTTGACATCAACATTGCCAGCCAGGAATACCTTGACGTGTTGAATAAATACAATGCTACCAACCTTAAGTCGAATTTCAACATCGAGCTGATACAGGTGGAGAAAGCCGAGCCTGAAGCCCCGCAACCATCCAAAAAGATGCTGTTGATAGTTATAAGCGTTGTGGTAACGCTTTTTGGCTGTGTGTTTATATTGTTCCTGATGTTTTATTTTGATAATACCATAAAGGAGCCGGCCCAGCTTGTAAATAAAACCCAATTACCGCTACTGGGCTACCTGAACAGGATACCGGGCACCGACCTGGATATCAGGAAACTTTGGGATATTGAAAACAGGGATAAAATGCAACAATATAAGGATTTGCTGCGATCTGTAAGGTTTGAAATTGACCAGGAACTACGCGGAGAAAAAATTGTAGCTATTACCAGTTTAAGCCCTCATGAGGGTAAAACACTTTTTGCGGCAAGCCTGGCATACTCCTATGCTATGATCAATAAAAAGGTTTTATTGATTGATGGAAACTTTGACAGGCCGGATTTAACAAATGCACTACACCCTTTGCTGTTTTTAGAGGAGTATTTTAAAAACAATCCGCACAACAGTATCGAAGTAAACAGCAGCGTAGCTACTACCCTGGGTAACCATGGCAGCGATGTTACCTTACTTGAAATTGCCGATGAAGCCTTTATTAAAAACCGGTTTGACGATTTAAGGTCAAAATATGATATTATTATTATTGATACAGCTCCGTTAACTGCCTTAAATAAATCAAAGGAATGGTTACTGTTTGCCAACAAAACTATTGCCATTTTTGAGGCAAATAAAGAACTGACCAACACGCAAAAACCTCACCTGGCATTTTTAAAAACGTTGGGAAGCAAATTTGGCGGATGGGTGCTTAATAAAACAACGGCAAATAAAAAGAGAACATAACCCTGTATAAGGCATTTGCCGGTTTATTTTCAACCAGGGTAATTTTAGCTTTAGTATTATGAGAATAGATCCCATTGAAGCAAAGCGAGACCCCTTTGAAGATTTAACACCTCTTCAAAACAAGTCGCGCAAAGCGGCAATCATAATAGCCTTTATCGGTGTGTTTGTATGGGCAATTAAAATTTTGTTTTTGTAAACCTTTGGCCATAGCAAATGCAAAGCGAAACAACTAATAATACCAAGGTGAACGAAACATTTGGGAAAAGGCTGCTGCTCCAGAAGTTTTCAAATCCTTTTGTACTTATATTTTTAGTACTCGCCGCGTTGTTTGTAAGCGTTGTTGTTTATAAGCTTGGTATTATCGGCGCGGGCGCTATTATGGCGCTTATAGCAGGCGTTCCCATTTTGGTTGGTATTGTTGCCTATCCAAAATTTGGGATATCGGTACTTATAATAGCGTCTTTTTTTATCAGCTACATTTCAGAATTTTTGCCAGCGCAGGTACCTATAGGCACGTTACTTGATGCTATAACCTATCTGCTTATTCTGGGCTTTTTTATCAAACAAAAAAGCGAAAACGACTGGAGTTATTTTAAAAACCCTATTAGTGTATTAATTATAATTTGGCTTGCATACAATATGATTGAGGTAGCTAATCCAGCTGCTGCATCTGTGCTGGCCTGGATTTATACTGTACGTACTGTTGGCTTTATTATGCTCATGTACTTTGTGTTTGTTTATCACATACGTACGGTTGGCTTCATTAAATATTTGTTTAAGCTGTGGCTTGTGCTTGATGTTATTGCCGCCATTTCGGCATTTCAACAGGAAAAATTTGGTTTTTTATCTTTCGAAAAAAAATGGCTCTACTCCGATCCGCAACGTGTAAGTTTATTATTCATAAACGGACATATGCGCAAATCTGGCATCTTTTCCGACCCCGTTACGTTTTCCTATAATATGGTTATTGGCGCCTTGCTTTGTATCGCGCTTATCATGAGCAATATCAACATCCGCAAGAAGATTATCCTGGGGTGCATAGCCATGTTTTTCCTTACGGTTATGCTTTATTCGGGCACCAGGGCAGCCTATGTTTTGTTGCCTGCCTCGTTGCTTATTTTGGCCGTACTGAATTTTAACCGCAAGGTACTCATCGGAACAGTGGTAGCAGGGTTGATGCTTGCTTTTTTGATTGTAATGCCTACTTCAAACCCGGCAATAAAAAGGTTCCAGTCTGCTTTTAGCCCATCTAAAGATGCATCCTATAATGTGCGGGCCGATAATCAAAAAAAAATAAAGCCATATATATTGTCGCATCCTATAGGCGGCGGGCTTGGCTCGGTTGGGGTTTGGGGCCGGCGTTTCGCTCCCAACTCTATGCTTGCCAAATTTCCACCCGATAGCGGCTATGTACGGGTGGCTGTAGAGATGGGCTGGATAGGCCTTCTTTTATTTTGTACTTTGTTTTTTGTGGTATTAAAAAACGGCATCAATGCGTTTTTTCTGATAAAAAACCCCAGAATCAAAAACTATTGTATGGCCATGGTACTGGTTATCTTTGCCTTCAACATCGGCAATTTTCCGCAGCAGGCCATTGTACAATATCCGTCCAATATTATATTTTATTTGTCAATAGCCATTATTGTAGCCTGCCAGAGGTTAGATCTTGACGAACAAAAGAAATTGATGAACGGCGATAAAATACCATTAACATAAGTGAATTAGGCCAATGTCAATAGCAGCAAAAATAAAATCAAACCCTGGTTTAAAAAAGTTAGTCCACTGGATGCTGATACCTCCCGGCGAGTCGAGGCCGAGGCGTTGGGTGCGTTGGTTTATTACCCCATTTTATTACCCAAGGGGCAAAGGGGCTATTGTAAGGTGTTATGCACGGCTGGATATTTTTCCGTTTAACAAATTCTCATTAGGCAGCAAAAGTATTATTGAAGATTTTGCAACCATCAACAACGGTGTAGGCGACGTAGTTATAGGTAGCAATTGCGGCGTCGGCATTAGCAACGTTATTATTGGCCCGGTAACTATGGGCAATTATGTAATGCTGGCGCAAAACATTGTTATTTCGGGCTTAAACCATGGTTACGAAGATGTAACACTTCCTCCACGGATGCAAAAAGTAGTTACCAAACCCATAACCATTCATGATAATGTTTGGATTGGGGCCAATTGTGTGGTTACCGCGGGCGTAACCATTGGCAAACATGCAATAATAGGCGCAGGCAGTGTTGTTACAAAACACATACCTGATTATTCGGTAGCAGTAGGGAATCCGGCCAGAGTTATAAAAAGATATAATTTCACAACAAATTGCTGGGAAAAGGCGTAACAAAACAAACCATGCGGTTTATTAAAAAGCTTATTAATAAGCATACACTTTCCCTGGCAAGCAATGCAATTATGCCGGTTTTGGGTATGGCCATACTGGGTGTAATGGCGCGGCATCTCTCTAAAGGCGACTTTGGTGACTATATTTTTTTCCTGGTTGTATTTAACCTTGCCGATACGTTCAGAACAGGTTTTCTGCAAACGTCGCTCATAAAATACTATGCCGGGGCCAACGCCGAAAGAGCATCCAATATAGCCGGATCTGCCTGGTACATTGGTTTAGTTATAGTGCTCATTTTTGGTTTGGGGAATCTATTATTGTTTTTCATTCTTTCGTATACCGGCACAAGCCCCAACATGTTTCTTATAACAAAATGGCTTGGCATCGTTTACTTATGCTCGCTTCCAACAACAATAACAATATGGATACTACAGGCCCAGCAGCGTTTTGACAGGCTTTTTTTAGTACAGTTAATCAACCAGGGTGGGTTTTTCCTGTTCGTGTTGCTGCTTATCGTATTCCGCCAAATCAGTTTACAAAATTCAATTTATTGCTACTGCCTAAGCAGTGTTATCAGCAGCCTGTTCACCATTTTTATCGGATGGTCAAAAATCAAAACACTGGGCAACAGAACCTGGGCTTCAATAAAAGACATGGCCCATTTTGGCAAATATAGCGTTGGCACATCAATCAGTTCATACCTGTTGCGCAGTTCAGATACTATTATCATTAAAATGATGTTCCCGTCCTATTTACTCGGCGTATATTATATTCCGCAAAGGCTGATGGAAATATTTGAAATTCCCTTAAGGGCCTTTATTGCTACAGCATTGCCCGTAATGTCTTCGGCGGTACACCGCGGCGATAAAAAGCACGTATCGTATATCATGAAAAAATATGCGGGGATGCTTACCCTCGCCCTAATACCTGTAGCTGTCCTATCCTTTTTATTAGCCGATTTTGTTATCGGTTTGTTATTCGGCATTGGTTATCAGCACTCTGATGCCGGCAACATTTTCCGTATATTTATGTGCTTTGTAATGCTGCTTCCAATTGATAGATTTTTTGGAATAACATTGGATATCATCGGGAAACCGCAATTAAATATGATAAAGGTTTTTATTATGTTAACCATAAATGTAATTGCAGACTTTACCGGGATATTCATTTTTCATAATTTATATGGCGTGGCCATAGCATCAATCTTTACTTTCTTTTCGGGGGCTATTTTTGGCTATTGGGCCCTTAAAAAGCACTTACAATTTTCTCTTAAGGACCTATTTTATTTAGGATATCTTGAATTAACGGAACTTATCAGCACCTCATATAAAAAGATCAGGAACCGGTAAACAAAACAATTTCAGCATGGAGCTCAGGAACCGTAATATCATCATATTTTCACAAATGCAGTTTGATGGCCGCCTGGAATCAACAAATTACACTTTGGCAAAATACCTGGCTAAAAATAATAAAGTATACTATGTTGACAGGCCCTTTACCTGGCGCGATTATATGATGTATAAAAACACGCCGGCTTTTAAAATCAGGAAGCCGCATTTCTTTTCACCTTCCAACAGCATTATTCAAACAGAGATACCCAACCTTAAAATAGTGATTTGCCCGCCGGTGCCATCCATTAATATGTTACCCGAGGGGAAAATATATCGTATGGCTGTTAAAATGAATGAATTGATAGTTGCCTCGCGGGTAAAAAAGGTAATAAAACAATTTGGTATCGACGATTATATTTACATCAACTCGTACAACTACACCTACCCCAACTTTCATAATTTAATAAAGCCATTACTAACGGTTTACCACTGCGTCGATCCGCTGATAGAGGTTTATCAAACCCGGCATGGTTTAATATCTGAGGATATTGTGGTTAAAAACGTAGACCTGGTAATTTGCACCAGCAAAGAGTTAAGGAACAAAAAGCTTAAGTTAAATCATAACACACATCTTATTCCGAATGCGGCAAACATTAACCACAGCCAAAAAGCGCTTGATCCTGAACTGCCTGTAGCACCTGTTTTATCGGGTATTGGCAAACCGATAATAGGGTATTTTGGTAACATCGAACGCCGCTTTGACTACAATTTGCTCAAAGAATTATTAGACCAAAATCCCGACAAAAATTTCGTTTTTGTGGGCCCAGTAGATAATAATTACGCGGATATGTCGGTATTTGAACGACCCAATGCCTTTTTAACAGGAGCAGTACCTTATGAGCAAATGCCCGCAGTTTTAAAAGGTTTTGATGTAGCCATTATACCATTCAAAAAAGATGAGGTAAGCAGCTCTATTTTCCCGCTTAAACTTTTTGAATATCTTGGCTCGGGCAAACCAGCGGTATCGTCCAATTTTAATACCGATTTAAAAGAGTTTACAAAAGATACGGTTGCTTACTGTAAAACTGCCGAAGAATTTACCATCGCCATAAATGAGGCTTTAAACGACACACCCGAATTACAGAAAAAAAGACTTGCGGTAGCTGCCGAAAATACCTGGGAACACCGGGTTATTGAAATAGAAAAGCTTTTGGCATTCAATTTAGAACCAAAACTTAAAGCGATAAATAAATAATAATGCAACTTTTTTATTAAAATGCAGTAAAAGTTATAAAACATAATAAACAATGGAGATCATCAAGTTTATTGCTTCGGTAATCATGTGGGCGGCTTTTGTATACCTCGGAATATATTGCCTGTACCTTTTTATTTTTTCGGTTTTAGGGAAATTAGTACCTATAAAATATCCCCCTGTTGCTACTTCATTAAGCAAGTTTGTTATCTACATCTGCGCATATAAAGAAGATGAAATTTTATTAAATTCTGCAGCAAACGCGTTGACGCTTGATTACCCCACCGACAAATTCCATGTATGTGTTATAGCCGATTCGCTTAAGCCCGAAACTTTAGTAAAGTTAAGGCAGATGCCATTGCAGGTTGTTGAAGTTTTTTTTGAAAACAGCACCAAATCAAAAGCGCTGAACAAAGCCATTGAAAATACGGTACCCGGGTTTGACGCGGCCGTTGTTTACGATATTGACAACGTTGCAGCGCCCGACTTTTTATACCAGATAAACAACTACCTGCAGGCGGGCGAAAAGGTGGTGCAAGGCCACAGGATAGCCAAAAACAGCAATACCAAGGTAGCAGTGCTTGATGGCATAAGTGAAGAGATAAACAATCACATTTTCAGGAAGGCGCAACGGGTATTTAATCTTTCGGCGGCTATTATCGGCTCGGGAATGGCGCTGGAATATGGTTTATTCAAAACAACAATGGGCCAGATTGATGCTGTTGGTGGCTTTGATAAAGAAATGGGGCTGATACTTACCCGCCAGAAAATAGGCGTTGCCTATGCCGAAAAAGCCTATGTGTATGATGAAAAGGTAAGTAACCCAGAAGTATTTAAAAAACAACGTAAAAGATGGCTGTCGGCCCAGTTTAACCTGTTGCGCAAATACGGCATGAGCGGGTTTAGCGAATTATTTTTGCGGGGCAACTTTGATTATTTTAACGAAATATACCAAATGTCGATATTACCCCGGGTGTTAATGCTGGGGTTGATGCCTTTTATGTTATTCATTTCATTATTGCTGTTGTGGTTAACACCAGGCATAGGGCCATCGTGGCAATTGTGGGCGCTTGCAACAGTATGCTGCTATACTGGTATTCTTGCTGCCATACCTGGCCCCTACTTTAACATCCAATTGCTAAAAGCCGCACTTAAACTGCCGCTAATATTTTTCACTATGTTGTTGTTGTTATTCAAGTTAAAGGGCGCCAACAAAAAATTCATACATACCACACATGACCATACTGCTGCTTAGTAGTATGTACATTAACAGCATAGATGAAAAAAGTATCTGTTGTAACCGTAAATTTTAATCAGCCGGCAGTTACCGAAGAGTTACTGGCATCCATAGAAGGAACCAATACCTACACCAACCTGGAAGTAATTGTGGTTGATAACGCCAGTAAAACAAACCCAGTTCCCGGTTGGCTGGCAAAATATCCCAATATTAAATCCATCCGGTCGGAAGCTAACCTGGGCTTTGCCGGGGGTAACAACCTGGGTATTAAACATGCCACGGGCGATTATATTTTCCTGGTAAACAACGATACCGAATTTACGCCTGCCCTTGTAAGTGAACTGGTAACTATTTTAGAGACACATGATGACGTAGGCATTATCTCGCCCATGATAAAATATTACAGTGATAAAAGTTTAATTCAATATGCCGGCTATACGCCTATGGATTATTATACCTGCCGTAATAGTTGTATTGGCTTAAAACAAAAAGACCAGGGGCAGTTTAATCATATCACCGGCCCAACAGCCTATTGCCACGGTGCAGCCATGATGATTAAAAAAGAAGCCATTGACAAAGCCGGGCTTATGGCCGAAAATTTTTTCCTGTATTATGAGGAGGTAGACTGGTGCGAGATGATCAAAAGAGCCGGCTACCAGGCCTGGGTGAATACGGATGCGTTGATATATCACAAAGAATCCATATCTGTTGGAAAAAAAAGCAAGCTTAAGGAATATTTCATGAACCGTAACCGCATCCTGTTTACGCGGCGTAATGCGCCCGGCTACAAAAAGATAATCTTCTTTATTTATTTTCTGTTGCTGGTGGTGCCGCGTAACCTGATAACTTATATAAAAAATAAAAACTACGATTTTATACTCATGCTTTTTAAAGCAATTTGGTGGAATTTCACCCACTCAAAAAACAGCACTAACTTGGGTTACCCTATAAATACCATAGCATGAAAATAACTTTACTGTTAAGCCTTTTTATTGTGTTTTATACGTTTGCAGGATACGGCATCCTGCTATACTTTATTATAAAACTAAAAAGAATGGTGAGGGGGGCCAAAAAACCTATAGCCGAAGATTTGAGCGTTCTCCCAACCTGTACGCTGGTTGTGGCCGCCTATAACGAGGAGTTTTTTATAAAAGAAAAAATAGCCAATAGCTTACTGCTCAATTACCCGGCAGGTAAATTGAAAATAATTTTTATAACCGATGGCTCGTCTGATAACACTCCGGGCATCATTGCGGGGTACCCCCAGATCCAGCTTTTGCATCAGCCGCAGCGCGCCGGTAAAATAGCCGCCGTTCATCGGGCTATGGAGTTTGTGGATACAGACGCCGTTGTTTTTACCGATGCCAATACCTTTTTGAACAAAGATGCGCTAATAAAAATCTGCAGGCATTACACCGATCCTACCGTCGGCGCGGTGGCCGGCGAAAAACGCGTGCATTTTGACGAGAATGCCGATGCAAGCGCCGCCGGCGAAGGTTTTTACTGGAAATACGAATCGGCCCTTAAAAAATGGGATTCTGAATTATATTCTGTTGTTGGTGCCGCCGGCGAGCTGTTCAGTGTAAGGCGTTCGCTTTATTTGCCGGTACAGGCAGATACGGTATTGGATGATTTTATGATATCTATGCTGATTGCCGAAAAAGGCTACCGCATTGTTTATGAACCCGAAGCCTACGCTACAGAAACCGCATCTGAAAATGTATCCGAAGAGTTAAAACGAAAAATACGCATAGCAGCTGGTGGCATCCAATCAATATTGCGGCTAAAAAGTTTGTTTAATCCCTTCCCCTACCCAATACTGTCGTTCCAGTACATCAGCCACCGGGTATTGCGATGGACAATTACCCCCTTCCTGCTCATCCTATCGTTTGTGCTGAATATTGTCCTGGCTTCAGAACCCGGCGCAACGGGATGGCAACTGCTGTTGTTTGCGCAGGTATTATTTTACCTGCTGGCTTTTTTAGGCTACATCATGGAAAAGAAACAATTACGGGTAAAAATATTGTTTATCCCCTATTACTTTTGTGTGATGAACTATGCTGTTTTAGCCGGTATCATCAGGTATTTTACCACTACACAAAGTGCCGTTTGGGAAAAAGCACAACGCCGGCAATAAAAATTATCATGTTGGCATGCCTGCCGGAAAATTACCACCATGAAGCAAATTGAAGTGCACATTGAACTATTAACAAATATTTTATGGCGGCCCTCAACCGATTGCAGTTTTAAGTTAAATAGTGATGTTGACATTTGGCGGATTTATATCCCTTCGTATAAAAACCAAACTGCACAGTTTCTAAATATCCTGCAGCCCGATGAAATTGTACGGGCAAACCGTTATGTACAGGAAAAAGATCGGATTCGGTTTATTATCAGCAGAGCGGCATTGAGGGAAATAATAAGCAGGTATATCAATCAACCGGCAAGGGATATCATCTTCGGCAGCGGCCCAAATAAAAAGCCATTTATTGCGGGAGCCGATTTGCGGTATAATGTATCCCACTCGGCAAACTGGGTATTAATAGCAATTGCAAAAACCGATGTTGGCGTGGATACGGAAACCATAGATGCCTCGTTTAATTTCCAATCCATACAGGAAGATTATTTCAGCCCCGCCGAAATTAGTTTTATAAATGATAACCCGGAAAATTTCTTTTTGTTATGGACACGAAAGGAAGCCCTTACCAAAGCCACCGCCCAGGGCCTGGATGAGAACCTCAAACATATCCCCTGCCTCGACGGCATGCACATCACCAACACTACTATTTTAAAAACCGACAAAAACTGGTTGGTAAAAAGCTTCAAAACCGATGCCGAAAACCTGGGAAGCGTAGTGTGTGAAAAAACCATTCAAAAGTTGCATTTTTTTGAAATAAACTTGTCAAAAAATGTATGATTTGTGTGTTTTTTTGTTGCTTTTGTTTGAACTATTTACCTTTAAACAACCCGTATTTTAATATGCAGTAGATAGCCCTTACGCCATCCTTCCACCCTATTTTCTTGCCTTCTTCATAAGTACGGCCGTAGTAAGAAATACCTACTTCGTAAATCCGGATCTTGGGTACCCTTGATATTTTGATGGTAACCTCGGGCTCAAAACCAAAGCGTTTTTCGGTAAGGGGGATAGCCTGTATAAACTTGGTATCAAATAGTTTATAGCAGGTTTCCATATCCGTTAGGTTAAGATTGCTAAACATATTTGATGCAAAGGTTAACCACCGATTACCTATGGTATGCCAAAAAAACAATATGCGGTGCGGGTTGCTCCCCATAAACCTGGAGCCGTAAACAACATCGGCAAAACCATTTACCACCGGCTTCAGCAAATCGTTGTACTCGGACGGATCGTACTCTAAATCAGCATCTTGTATTATAAGATATTCACCAGTTGCTTTTGAGATACCGGTATGCAGGGCTGCCCCTTTACCTTTATTTACATCGTGCTTAAAGTACTGGATATTAACATCCGGGTTGGATTGCCGGTATGAATTAATGGCAAACTCTGTATTGTCCTTTGAGCAATCATTTACAATAATAATCTCTTTTTGAATTTCATTGGTGAGGTTAACCGCTTTAATTTTATCCAAAATTAAGTGTATGGTATTCCCTTCGTTATAAGCCGGGATAATAATTGAAAGTTTTTGAATGCCCATTATATTGTTTATCAAAAAATCCGCTTCCGGATATGGTAGTGATATAAAGCTTAGTTATATCTTTATTGAAAATATTACTTAATGCAAGCTGTATTAAAACGAATAAAAACTTACTTAAAAAAACCAAAATTAATATTTCTGCTTGTATTCCTGTTCGTTTTAACCGTGTTGTTTTGGTTTTGTTTGCCAAAGCCACTATTTAAAAGCCCTACATCATACGTAATCGATGATAATCAGGGCCAATTGCTGGGGGCATCTATCGCCAAAGATGGCCAATGGCGCTTTCCCTATAATGACAGCGTACCCGAAAAATTCAAGCAATGTATCATGGCCTTTGAGGATAAACGCTTTGAGCATCATCCCGGTTTTGATGCGCTGGCTTTTGGGCGTGCCATCAAACAAAACCTCAGCTCAAAAAAAATTGCCAGTGGCGGCAGTACGCTTACTATGCAGGTGATAAGGCTGGCTACCAAACACAAACGCAACATCTGGAACAAGCTGCTGGAGATTTTTATGGCTCTACGGCTCGAGCTCACTTACAGCAAAAAAGAAATATTGGCCCTTTACACCAGCAACGCGCCATTTGGCACCAACGTTATTGGCCTGGATGCCGCCTCCTGGCGCTATTTTGGTCGTAGCCCTGATAAACTATCCTGGGGCGAAATGGCCACAATGGCGGTATTGCCCAATGCGCCGTCATTAGTGCATCCCGGCAGGAACAGGCAAACATTGGTTAATAAACGGAACAGGCTGCTTAACCGACTATTTAAGCAAGGCGTCATCGACAGTATAACAGCCGAACTGGCAAAATTGGAACCCGTACCGGAAAGGCCCATGCCGCTGCCGTCCCTTGCTCCGCATTTACTACAGCGCTTTAAAAACGATTACGATGCCAAGCCAATGGGCGATACCCGTATTCGTACAAGTATTCGTTCGGGCTTGCAGCAACAAATCAATGATATTTTGGAGCAACATCATCAGGTTTTAAAGGCAAACGACATTAACAATATTGCGGCTATTGTGCTGGATGTTGAAACCGGCGAAACGCTTGCTTATGCCGGTAACATTACCCATCATGAAGACCCGCAAATGGAAAGCGATGTAGATGTAATTGACGCCCCCCGCAGCCCCGGAAGTACGCTAAAGCCACTGTTGTATGCTTCGGCAATGCATAACGGGCTGATATTGCCTAACAGCTTACTGCCGGATGTGCCTACACTGATAGCCGGTTATCACCCGGAGAACTTCGATATGGGGTATGACGGTGCTGTACCTGCCTCGAAAGCCCTGGCCAGATCGCTTAACGTACCTGCAGTAAAACTACTACAGCAGTACAAATTCGAGAAATTTTATGATTTCTTGCACAAAGTTGGCATCACCACCCTAACCAAACCGGCAAACCATTATGGTCTATCATTGATATTGGGCGGCGGCGAAAATACGCTTTGGGAACTTACAGGTGCTTATGCGGATATGGCCAGGGTGCTTAATCATTATGATAAATACAACGGCAGCTACGATCCAGAGGATTTTCACAACCCTGTTTATGGCAAACAGGATATTAAGAAACCCGAACTTGAAAAATCAGGCTTGCTTGATGCCGCTTCTATTTATTGCACTTTCCAGGCCATGGAAGAAGTAATGAGGCCGGGCGAAGAAATGCTGTGGCAGCAATTCAGTTCGAGTCAGCGCGTGGCCTGGAAAACGGGAACGAGTTTTGGCTTCCGGGATGGTTGGGCCATTGGTGTTACCCCAAGGTATGTAGTGGGTATTTGGGTTGGTAATACCGATGGCGAAGGGCGGCCTGGTTTAACCGGTATTAACGCCGCTGCCCCTGCCCTGTTCGAGATTTTCAGATTGCTGCCCGTATCAAAAGACTGGTTTGCAATGCCAACCGGCGAAATGGTAAAAATTGACGTGTGCAGGCAAAGCGGCTACCGCGCAGGCCAGTATTGCCAGGATATTGACCAGGTACTGGTACCTAAAACCGGCTTAAAGGCACCTGTTTGTCCTTATCACCAGCTTATTCATCTATCTGCCGATGGCCAATACCAGGTAAATGGTAATTGCGAACCACCGGATCAAATGCTTAACAAAAAATGGTTTGTGCTGCCACCATCCATGGAGTATTATTATAAATCCCGCAATTACCAATACCATGCACTTCCGCCGTTCCGGGCTGACTGCGCCCAGACGGAGAATGGGAATACAATGGAGGTGATTTACCCCAAAGATGGCGCAAAAATATACATCCCCCTTGAGGCCGATGGTGCACGCGGACGGATGATTTGTAACGCGGCGCACCGATTACCGGGCATGAAAATATTCTGGCACCTGGATGATCAGTATATGGGTATTACCAAAGATTTCCACCAGATGGCTTTAAACCCACCGCCGGGCAAGCATATACTTACCCTGGTTGATGGCAATGGTAATACCGTTAATATTGGATTCGAGATATTGAGTAAGTGAGTGGTGAGATTTATTTCTGCGAAATAATAAAAAGAGAGGCCTTACACCCAACGTTTTTTGTGATTGATACGATGATGCAATAAAGAACATTAATCAGCTAAAAAAATGAAAGACTTAACTTACACAGTACTTATTTTATTACTTGCGTTCCTCACTATTTCCGGATGCACCAAAATTTCCGATCCGGCTAATAACGGGAAAATTGTAGCCAGTAAAACCGAAGTGAAAATAAACGAGCCAGATTCGCTGGTCTTAGTAGGTGCAAGCGCAACCGATTCTGTCCATTGGTCTGTTGCCCCGGCTGGCTTCAATATCCTTATAAGTTCTAATAACGCGTCGCGCATTGTTTTTACCAAATCCGGAAATTACACAGTTTCTGCAACAAAATTGGGTGCCTCGCCGGCAAGCATATTAATTAAAGTGAGCACGGATTCTGTCGGAACCACACCCGACACCGCAAAAATCGTTCAGCTTACCGGCGATCAGTTAACCATGAGTCCTGGAATTTATTTTAACGCCAAGGGGGATAGTCTTGGATTTGATTTTAACGTAACCACCGCCAATAGGTACTGCGCCAGTGGTTTACTCAAATACAACCAAAGTGTTGATGCCAATAATAATTTCAACATCGATTTTCTGTATGTGCAAGAGCCTAAGGTTTGCAAGAGTACCAATGATATACCGATGGTTGTAAGTCCGTTGAGGTTTTACCAAAAATACGAGGTAAATGGTACTTATCCGTTAAAGGTTACGCTTAATGGCAAAGTTTACACGGGTAGCATTGTCATAACTCCGGCTCAAGTAATTTTTAATTGGAATTATACGTCCGGAGTACTAATACCATTTAAAACCTATAACAGATCATCTAATACATTCCTGCATTAATTCTTTAATAACCGACTGATCCCAGAAAAGATCGGTCGGTTATTAAAGAATAAAAATATTAATCCTGTTATAATATTAAAAAATATTACTGTTTTTACCCAACGTTTCATGACTTTTACCCGAAGAGCATTTTACGTGCACACATATGTGTGATTTTTTTGAATGAATCTACCCAAAAAACAGGCTGAAAAACTGGTAAACGGATGCATTGATAACGACCGAACGGCGCAGGAAACATTGTATAAGCTGTTTCATGCAGAGATGCTTCGTGTATGCTATAATTACCTACCCGACAAGCAGCTTGCCAA
>Ga0307515_10001313_pt1 | contig 56409 bp, 21 predicted proteins | sample 17_EM_MG_FD_194513 | JGI IMG/M metagenome (GOLD analysis project Ga0307515, IMG submission 194513) | Populus trichocarpa ectomycorrhiza microbial communities from riparian zone in the Pacific Northwest, United States - 17_EM | ecosystem: Host-associated > Plants > Roots > Unclassified | place...
CCCAAGAACATATGACGGAGTTCTTTCTAATCCGTGCCTATTAATAATATCTTAGTAGGGTTTGCTGGGCCAAGTGATTTTGATGCATTTATTTATTAATTAAAGAGAGATGTGCCTGTTGATATATCAATAGGGTTTGTTGGGACAGCTGATTTAGATGCATTTATTTATTATTTAAAGAGAGATCAAATTAATAACGTGTTTATATTTGCGATTAAAAAATAATTTAAAAAAAATAATTTTTTATTTTATTTAAAATATATAATTTTTTTTATCTTTCCAGTATTTTTATATCAAAAATAAATTTTAAAAAAATAAAATATTATTATTATTTTAGTACATTTTCAAACAAAAAACACTTCAAAAAATGACCGTTATCACAATCTCAAATACTTACTGGTAATGAAAATGTAATAAAACAAAATCTTAGAAATTAGTTGTATTGTTTTTTGAATTTAGAGACCTAATCTAGACCTAATATTTTTTAATCACAACAAAATGGTAATGATCATTGCACAAATTTAAGTGCTAAAATTAATCAGTTGTGTCGGCCATCAACGAAGCATAAATGTAAGCTCTCAAACGGTGGATCAAATGGTTTGAAAAGGACTCATTCTAGAGTCTTCATTTCAAATTTGATTTCTTGAGAGTATAATATATTTGCATCTGTTTGATCTCATTTATAAAAGTATCTTAAACTTTAACACTATAGTATAAGCACAGTGTCTGTAAAGGTATGGTAGGAAATTCTTCCTCTGTATTCTCTTCAGCTTTCTTGCAGCTGATGATGCTCTCAGAGATTGATATTTCATGGACAGCTTTCTTTTTCCTTTTTCGATGTCCAAGTGATTGAAGGGATGGCTTTCCCCTTTATTCTTATCCGTGTAAAGACAAAATTGACTTCTCCTTCTTCTTTTTTTTTTTTTATTTTGTTAATGTTGGTGTTCGGACCAGTTTATGCGTATCTCGACTAATACTACGGGCCCTGAAGTTAAGGACCATGTAAGTCTCTAGTGATCTTGAGGTTTGTGAGACTCAAACTGGTGAATTTTAAGAAACAAATCCAGAACCTGATCAGTTAAACTACACCCCTCGTAGTTAAAATTTACTTTTTTTATTATTATTAATGCGTGTGTCCGGCCCAGCTTGCGCGCACCTCAACTAATCTCACGGTTCCTAAAGTTAATAATCATATAAGTTTTAAGTGATCATCATCATATTAGTAATAATTAGAAGACTCAAATCTAAAATAGCATAACAAACAAACTTTTTAATTCTAAATTTTAACCACCGGCAACCTTGGCCACCTGTTAAAATTTACTTCTTCTTTATTCCACAGGTTATTGTTCCACTAAGCTTCACTGCGGCTGTACGTGCAACAGGCTTTTTTGCGCCATAGTTACGTCATGATCTCTGTGCTGGGTTAAGATTTTTATTGTCTGGTATATATTAATGTTAAAAATATTTTTTAAAAATAAATAATATTTTTTTAATATATTTAAAAAAATAAACACTTTAAAAAACTATTAGAAACACCCAAATTGTTGCTTTAGAAGTTGTAACATTTTTCTCCTCTTTTTTCTCCGATTTGTCCTGGCAGCTGCCACATGGCATATCCATTCACGTGGTCCGTGTATAACATGCCAGTTAAGGATGCATGTCAGCAGGCATTTATAGCTTGTCCGAGCATCAGGATTACGGTCTTTGACCTCAACTTTGGCAGAAATAAAAAAATCTCCCATCGTGCACACCATAGTTTCTGTGCTATAAAATCCTGCTTCTATACCTAGCTATATTCTGATTTCTTATCTTTACCTTGTGTCTACTCAGTTAAAGATTGATTCTTTGGCCGATAACAATACCAGGAGTGGACAAATTTCCACGAACAAGCACGCTTGCTGCTGGTTGTAGCATTGCAGGTGAACTTAGAATCTGTTCATGTTTTGACAGGACAGCAGTCAAGCTTTCTATGCTCAAGAGGCAGTACCAGGCTAGCAGATACTGAATGAAGTACAAAGTTGATCTGTTTCGTCTAGCTGATGCTATGAGCTAAAATCCATAGATATTTTATGTATCTTCGATGTGATATTAAGGTCTTTATGCATTTTCTTTGGGATTTTAAGGGCTGCTGAATTATTTTCTTGTCTCTAGCTACATAATCTACGGTTGCCGCTGCACTGTTTTCGGGCAGCGCATCCTTGTTTCAACATCTTTTTTTCTTTCTGAATAGCCTGTGTAAGGTGGTTTGGTCGAGCTTGACATTAATTTGCTTTTATTTTTTTTAATTTTTTTTTTTGGGTTGCATGATGGCCATATAAAAAATTAAACTAGCCCTTCATTTTCATCTTCATTTTCATTTTCCTTACTTTTCTTTTGATTTATTCTCTTTTCTTGGTTACTTCTAATTAGATTTTATTTTTAATTTTATCTATAGTCATTTAATTTTTTAATTTTTTTTTATTAAATTTAGTCTTTATTTTTTTAATTTCTATTTGTTGTGAGTCATTTTCTTGATTGATTTGTTTTTTCATCCTATCTCATCCCTAATAATTCTTTTAATTGTTATTTTTTTATTGTTTTTTTTAATTATTTTGTTTTTTTTCAATTTTATCCCTAAACATTTAATTTTATCTTTTGAGATTTGAGTTGTTGGGGATTCGGCTTTGTACGATCTTATCATTATGCGTTTGTTTTTTAAAAAAAATATTAGTTTTGTGATTATCTTCAATTTATTTTCTATGGGTTTGTCACGATCTCATTATTCAAGTCACGGGTTTTGCATGTTATTTTTTAATATAAGTTCTTTTAGAATTGTTTTGTTTGTGTTTGATTTTTCAAGATATTATTCTAATTCATTTATATTATTTTTTTTGTTTTTATACAAATAAAGTTTATTTTTAAAAATTAACAACATTTATTTTTGAGTAATATTGTTGATGTGTTCGGACTTGCGTAAAGTTTGTGTCTACTCAATTAAAGATTGATTCTTTGGCCGATAACAATACCAAGAGTTAAAACAAAGGAGAAAATGCTGGAAACTCTCGTGTGTTCTGTTCAGCAAGAGATGATGTATATTTATATTGGTAACTGTACAAATTATTGAGGAATCAATTACAGCTATGTAGCCTATGGAATATACATGAAAAGCAAATAATTAACTCCTGGGATCAAGTTGCAATTACACTTACTGATTTGTCGTGATCTGCAATTACACTTGCTGATGTGCCGTGATCTGCAGAATGCATTTCCATAGTATGCCCATTCAAGGTCAACGAGGATGAATACACGTTGAGCTTATCTCTGAGGAAGGCAAATCTGGCTGACACAATTGGTTTAGTGACACCATAGTCTTTACTAGATATGAAGCGAACATCCAGAGTTGTCAACTGAACATTTTCCCTGACAAAATGATAGTCTATCTCCACATGCTTAGTGCGTGCTTGGAAGATTGCATTGGCCGTGAGATTTGTGGCGCCAACGTTTTCACACCACAGTATTGGAAATTGGGCTAAAACAATACCGATTTCACGCAGCAAGGATTGTACCCAAAGTGACTCAGTTGTGGCATGTGCAACTGCGCGGTACTCAACTTCGGTGCTTAAACATGCCACAGTTTGTTGTTTCTTAGAGCTCCATGAGATTAAGTTGTCACCAAAATACAGGCAAAAACCTGAGGTGGACTTTCGATCATCTGGGCAGCCTGCCTAGCCGACATCAGAGTAGATAGAAAGTTGTGTTGACTTGTTTGGCTTAATAAGTAGTCCAAAGTGAATCGAAAATTTTAGATACCTAAGAATCCTTTTGACTGTTGTCTAGTGTTTGTCGGTGGGTTTGTGCATGAATTGACAGACTTTGTTAACTGCAAAAGAGATATTTGGTTGAGTCAGTGACAAATATTGTAACACCCTCACTACACTGTTGTAAGTGGAAGGATCTGAGTAAGTTGCACCCGAGAACAAAGATAATTTATGAGAAGAGGACATTGGTGAAGAAACCGAATTGGCCTTCTGTTTATCTTTCAAAATACAAAAACATTCATTTTTAAATAATATTATTGATGTGTTCAGCATTGCGTAATTGTTTTTAGGGCTTGGGTTTAAATAATAATTGTTTTTTAGGCATTGTGTTTATCTTTTAGGTGATTTAAGTAAACAAGTTTAGTGAACACAATCAGGTGAATGTCTTATTTTGTATGATTAAATATCTTAATCTACATTCACCTCTTAAATTTTTTTATTTTTCTTTTGGTTACTGTTAACGATTTTTTTCATTTATTTACATAAATAGTTATTGATTTATTTAACTAGATACTTGCATAAGCTTTTCAATTTACACTTTAATTTTTTATGTTAAAAAACACATTGAAGCAATCTGCATGTCCGGTATTTTAAAAAAAAAACCAATATAACCCGCCGCAGCGAAGCGCGAGATAAATAGCTAGTAACCCAAAAAGTGATACGTTTGATAGTTAAAAAAAATTGTGTCTTCTAAGTTTGAGTCATAGTTATACAAATAGTTATACAACCCGGCTCGATTTGGTGAGTTGACCAAATAAATTCATAATCTAAAGCATGATTTGAATCAAGTTTTAATTTGAATCGGTTTTTACATTAAATGGTCAAACCCAAGTGACATATAAGTTGATTTGCAACTCGGTAGATCCAGTTAAACTCTACTACATCAAGATTAAATAATTTAAAAATTAAAACAACATCGTTTTAAATAGAAATAATAAACTCAGATTGACTAGGATATCCAATGACCCGTGACTTTTCCGAGTTAACCTTGGCCAGTAACATCACCCATTCATTCATTTTACTATAACAGAAAAGCAAAATCAGTTTCTTTATAACTTCTCGATATGATAATGCTAATTTTGATGATTTTAAGATTTAGAGCATCCTCGTAATAATTTTTGCGTATCAGCGTGTACAAATGCATTGTATCCTGTGATTCCCTAACCAGTTCTAACCGACACTTTCGATTTAATTATTCCTGATGTCCCATGGTAACAAGAAAAATGCCTGAAAACTCTTGATAGAACTACTTTCTTTCTACAGTCGAAACTTCTACACAGCCGAATCGTGATTTAACTGCTATTCTTGGATCTTCTAAACGTTGCTGGAAGTTTCGGGACCTCTCTTATTATTTAAATTGTGCCCTCTTTTAAGGTTTCCCTTTTTATAATGTTAAATCTTCGGTGGCAGGAGAGGAGAGAAAAAGGAATATCAAAAAGCAGAGAACAATCATGAGCGAAATCAATTCTGTTGATGAATCGAGGCTTTCTTCCTGTTTCCTTCACTTGAATTTAGACAAAGTTATAACACTAGGTTTAAGAATTGATATGGTAACAGCGATTTGACCAGTCAATTCAAGCAATGAAATCATGTCGTTTTTTTATAAAAATAAATGATATTATTTTCATAAAATAAAATATATTATTTTAAAATAAAATCTAACACACGGTATATTTATGGTGTTGAAAGTTATAACTATGCTTTGGCATGGAAGAAATGTCCAACTTAGTATTGTTTACTAATTATAACAATTGGGTCCCTCTAGTTTTTGAAGTCTTAACAAAAATCAATTTTGGTTTAAAATTTTATTTTCCTATCTTTTTAATTCCTAGTTTGAAAGAGAATAGAGAAAGTTGTTGAATTTTAATGGTAGAGAGAAAAAAAATATCATTGACATCGATCCCGACCACCAAAACAGTTAAATTTTGTGTCGAATAGTTCAACTATTGATGAGTTTATCAAGATGTTCATGGTGTTTTCTGTGTGTTTTGAGGTAAGAAAAAGTTAAAAAAATGAGTTTTTGTGTCAAAAAAGCTTGAGCCCCAAATTGTTTTACCGTTGTTTAGGTAAAATCAGACGGCATGTCGTCTAACTTGGTTTTTGTAATATTTATAACCTTACATAATATTTTTTTTATTCAATCAATTTTATATATATTTATTTTATTATCGTTTGATTCAATAAAAATTTAATTTTGATAAACAATGTTATTAAACACAACCGGGTCAAAGGTTCATGTTGTGAGGTCAAATATCTTGATTTTTTATTTATTAACATATATAGTTCTCGATTTATTTTATTACAAGTATCCGTAATTTTTTTTTATTTACATATAAAATATGTATAAAAAGACATCAAAAACTTGCCTATATAATTTATTTTTATAGAAAAAATATCCAAACCACAGCAAAACACAGGTATTTTTATTATGAACGGGCATCGGTAAGAGATATTTGCAAACAAATTAACCGAAAATGTGGATCTCGGTGTCTCGAGAGTGAAAATCTTGAGTTGCTCGATGCCCATCTTGACGTGGTTACGAGTTAAAACTCCGTCTCTAACCCAAGATTTTAGACTTAAGTTATGGATTGTATAGGAACACCATTGTTTATGATGATGTTCTTCGCATAAAGAAGAATCAATTCAGGCTTTCTTTTCAGATTAGTACAGTTGATAATCAAGCCTGGCTTTTTTATGATGATTTTGACATTTTTTATATCAGAAACATGAAAACAGGTCTTGATAAGATACTTTTATATATAAGAAATACTTTTTATATCAGAAACACTCACATTGCATTTTATCTTTTCACTTTTCTCTGTTGTAATAATATTATTTTTAGTGTTTTTAAATTGTTTTAATGTATTAATATAAAAAAATAAAAAATATATTATTTTAATATATTTTTAAATAAAAAACATTTTAAAAAATAATATTTACTTCGTTTAAACAGAAAAAACTAATCCAGCTGCAGCCAGTCAGCCACGGCCTGGTGCAAAAGGCTACTTTCATGAAATACATTAGGCAGCATTCAGGAACAATCGCGTTTCTCAAAAAACCATTTTAAAAACTTTGTTTAAAATTAAAAAAAAATTATATTTTTATATTATTTTGATGTGATGATAACATAAATATTTTTTTAAAAAAATATATTATTTTAATATATTTTTAAATAAAAAAATATTTAAACCCACATACTCACACAAATATGTCGGTGCAAGAATCAGCACGCTTTTCCTCACCGACTCTAAAAAAGGAAAATAGATGGGTCTAACCCAGTAAGCTTTCGTAGGTAATGGATCAAGCTGTTTTCTTCCAAAGCCCGTCATGGCCCAGTCAAGTTTTTCCCCTTTAAGTAAAAATAAGAGAAAATAGTATAGTTATAGCAGTGGACCCTATAGCAGGTCACTCCTCAGCAGTCAATCCAGCCATGAGAAATTTTTGTCGTGACTATAACACCACTGGCGTCCTTTCTGTCGGAACCCTCAGAACACGCGCCAGAAACACCGCGTGGTCTTAGCGACGCTAGATTTTCCGTGTCGGTGCTGTGGTGCAGAATTCAGTGTGGGCCATTGTACGTAAGATTGGGTACACATGAGATTTAAGACCTCTGATTCTTATGCATGTAGTGATATGAAAGTACTTTCCATTTTTTTATAAATGGTTATGTGATGGCCGACCATGATAAATAAAACTAGATATTTCTTTTGAATTAATGATTGAATTCGTCTCTATATGGTACGAAATTTTTAATTTATATTTATATTTTCAATTAAGTAGATTTTATCTTTGCATGTATTCAAGGGCGAGGCAGGAATTTTTCCATCCCTAGACTATTAAATAAATATATAAATTTTTTTAAAGATAAATTATTAATTCATATACATTAATTTTTAAAGTTAACAGTAAAGTTTTAATTTAAATACACTACCTAAAATATTAAAAAATAAATTTGAAAATATATAAAATTAAAGTGAAAGTAAAAATAAACTCACTATTAAAGTTACATCCTTTAATGTTTTGTGGAATATAATTCATCTATAATTGAATCTGAATCGATATTGTAACAACCCCTCAACTAGAATAAAATAACAATCTCATGTCAACTAGAAAACAAAATAATTAAATTTTTTCTCTCTCTCAATTTCTCCTTCCTTCACTTGATTATTCCTTATATTAGTATTTTATAAGTTGGATTTTGTAAGTTTACAAGGTTATTCTCTCACTTTTTTTATTTTTTTTTATTGGATTTTTTTTATGTTTTTCCCTTACTTTTCTCTCGCCTTTTCTTTTCTTTCCTTTTCTATTATGCTTCTACCCAGTCGGCAACATATAAAAGGAAGAAAGAACTGATTTGTTTTATTTTTTAATGGCAAATAATCATTTTATCCTTAATGAGTCGTTTTGCTTTTATTTGATGTTTTTTTTGTTAGCACTACCAAACTCTGTTCATCCTAAAATTTTAACCATATTTTATTCAATATATTTTAAGATCCCTCGTAAAATTCCAGCTTAATTTGATGGTCGGGTAGAAAATTACACCCAATAACGTAAAACTAGTCAAATTGTGATTTTTTTATCAAATTTCTAAATTTCTTCAAAAATTCTGAAATTTTAACCCAAGCTAAAGCATCATATTAGAAAGCTCCACGTAAATTTTCAGAATTTTTTGACACCTCAATTGAGAATTACAAATTTTTTTATATAAAACTAGTAAAAAAATATTTATAAAATCTTGACATAAGCTAGAGCCCACCCTAGCCCATGCATGCCTCCGCACTTGCATGTATTTTTAATATGGTTAATTTACAAACCAACTCAGCAAAATCAATTACGCAATTTGTACGTGATAATAGTTTTTTAATTTTATACATGTTAGTTTTTATTTTTTTTTATTAACGTAGACATTCGGCCTAGCTTGCATGCACTTCCACTGATCACACGGGCCTTGAAGTTAACGACAATATAAGCCTCCAGTGACTATCATATTAGCAACCACATGACTCGAACTTTAGATCACATGAGGAGCAAACCTCTTGATCCCAAATTCTTACCACTGATCCACCTACTAGATGATTATACATATTAAATTTATATGTGTTTCTCACGTGTAAATAACGTGATTAATATTGATAATTTATCTTAACATATGGTTAAAATAATAAATTAAAAAATTAATGGTGAAATTTGCTAAATTAAGGGAACAAAAGCATAATAAATAAATATCAACCATCTAGGTGGTGATCCAGTGGTAAGAACTTGGGATCAAGAGGTTTGCTCCCTCTGTGGTCTCAGGTTCGAGCCCTGTAGTTGCTCATATGAGGGCCACTGGAGGCTTACATGGTCGTTAACTTCAGGGCCTGTGGGATTAGTCGAGGTGCGCGTAAGCTGGCCCGGACACCCACGTTAAACTAAAAAACTTTAAAATAAAAAACACTTTATATAAATACAATTTATCAATTAAAAAACATGGAGTTCGATTGAAGAGTCCCAGTCATGAAAAAAGTTGAGACAGGTCCATGAGGTGTGCTTTCCCGTGTGGAGCTTATTTGCAAGTGTTGTGTGAACAGAAACAATTGTGATAATGTCGAATCTAAGTTCTTGCTAAAATGAACAGGGAAGAAATTGACGTGCGGATTGGTTTTTAATTAATGTATTGATATTAAAAAATATATTTTTAAATAAATAAAAATATATTATATTAATATATTTTTAAATAAAAAAACTTAAAAAAATAAAAAGCAACTCTTCTGTAAAAAAAACCTTCAAGGATCATGTTCTTGTGAAAAGAAACGTTTTTATAATGGAGAATCTCACTGTCACACGCATAACCATGCTGGGTTCTTTCCAAATCAACCCACAAGTATCGAACTGACAAGTAGGTTTTTAGCCTTTTAGGTCTTAATCATAAGGAAAGGCAATAAATATTTTATCAAACTGTCACCATCACTCTCCGAGCTTCTATTTAGGTCTTACAAGGAGAGGCAATAAATATTTCATGTGTTATGACGATCGATTGGTAACAAGTTTAAACCGGTTAGCTTATTTTTTAAAATATTTTTTTATTATAAATATTTTTAAATAATATATTTTTAATTTTAAAAAAATTATTTTTGACATCATTATATTAAAATAATAAAAAATATAAAAAATAATTTTAAATAAAAAATAAAATTTAAATTTTTAGAAATACCCAGAGTCGACTTAAGACGAATATGAGACTCCACAAAATTATAAATGAGGCTTTTTAAAATATTCAAAAAATATTTATTTTTTATTTTGTATGTATGTCTAACAATCGATCTCTTGGGAAATTTTCATTTTATAAAATATAATTGATAAATATACCTTATTTATTCTTAAAGTTTTTTTTATGAACTTAGGGTTTTGAGCAATTGTCCAGGTTGCTCATACACTTAACCGACTTTAAATATACCGTTTGGAATGCAATTTCAATCAGCTTTGGAGCCTGTTTGGGAACTCGGTTCAAACTGCATTCCTCTAAAATTTAATTTTTTTATTTAAAATTAATTTTTATTTATATTTTTAGATCATTTTGATGTATTGATATCAAAACAAAAAAATTATTTTATATATTTTTAAATAAAAAATATTTTAAAACATAAATACTATCATATTTTCAAACACATATTTAACTAGCGGCCGCAGAAGAGGTGCTCTTGCTATTGGACCATGGCAACCCGAACTTTGAATAAAATTTACGTTTAGTCCTAAAATTTATGAAATATTACAGATACACCCCTTCTTTCCCTTTTCGCTGTTATCTTGGCGTAATTTATTTCTCCGAGTGGATAAAGGAAAAATAAAATCATGTAAAGGTACTCCTGGGAAATAAGATTCCACCGGGATTGGAGCGTGGTGAGGATGCATGGGAGTCGGGGGTGGGTGGGGCTTGTGGTTTCTACTGACACGGAATATGCAAAAATCGGAAACCCACGTGAGCCTATTAGATAGACAGCTCATTGGGAAGAAGCCACTCACATGGCTTGCTTGCCATTCGATACTCTCCCGCTGATGCCAGCATTTTTACTTGTTTCTCGTGTTTCGAAACTTCTATCCCACGTCTCCTTATTTTTAAAATTCTAATCATTGTTTAAATAAATAATCACAGTTAATGTCATAACTTCTGGCTGTTCACGAATATATATCTTCTGCTGTCGGTATTAATATTAATTTTTTTTTAACATGGGTTTCCGGACCAGCTTGTGCACACCTCGACTAATCTCACGGGCCCTGAAGTTAACGACCATGTAAGCCTCCAGTGACCATCATATGAGCAACCAGGGCTTGAACCTGAGACCACAGAGGGAGCAAACATCTTGATCCCAAGCTCTTACCATTAGGCCACCACCTAGATAGTTTATTAATATTAATTATTAAACTATTCATTAACTGCTTTTAGGAAACGTATTTAAAATTATATTTTTAAAATTTTAATTTTTTATATATTTTATATTGTTTTTATATATTATTATTAAAAATATTTTTAAAAAATAAAAATATTATTTTAATAAAAAAAATATTTTTTAAAAAATCATTATTAAACTCTCAAACCAAAATTGATGTCACCTTGATTCATCAATTACTAGATAAATCACATGCATTTTAATCCTTTTTTGTTTTTTCTCCTGTGGAGGTGATTGAGGTGAATGGATTGCTCGAATTTAATGCCACGGTTTGTGCGAGGTGTTGATGTCATCAACTATCCAATCAGCTATTACTATGATACGTGACACGAGGATTATGATCATTCGGATGATGATTTACTCGCTTTAATTCTCATATTAACTATAAGAAAGATATTTATAGCATGTTTTTCAGTGTGATTGCGGGTGCTTTTCAAATAACTTTTCATATCAAAATGCATATCAATGATATTTTTTTATTTTTCAAAAATCATTTTTGACATCAGCACATCAAAACGATCCAAACCATACAAACCATATTAAATTTTAATAATAAAAAAAAAATTCAAATTTTTTAGGAACGCAGGCGCAGCCGCGTTCCCAAACGTGCCTTTAATGCTACAATTTTTAGTGTTTAATGTGTCTTTTTCTGGTGATTCTCCCCATAATCCAACTAATTAACTTGCATGATGATGTTTTTTCTCTCGATTATAAATGATGCTGCGTGATTCCATGATTTATTATTCATCAGGTTGATTATATATCATTCTCTTCAAAAAAAAATTGTTGTTCTTTTTAAGGCTGCGTTTGTTTTGTACATGTTTTTGCGTTTGCGGTGCAAAAAACACAACAAGGTGTTTAGTGACTGTTAAAATTATGTTTTATACTGTGAGACCCACTAAAAAATTGAGTTTGAAACCCAGTTTTTAGTTTTTACATGCTTTTTTAATTGAGTTTTGTAAAACACTTTTTGTTTTTGCGTTTCAAAAACGCTTTTGAAAAAATTTAAATTTATTTTATTTTTTTCTTTGCTTTAAATTAATTTTTTTTGTGTTTTTAGATTATTTTAATGTGCTGGTATCAAAAATAATTTTTTAAAAATAAAAATATATTTGAAAAGCAACCGCAATCACACAACTACTGAACATTTTATACATGTTTTTTGTTGCACATAAAATTTAACCATAATTTTTTACCAAACACGTATCTAAATCCAATTAATCTCCACTAATCACACTTTTTTTAAATTTACTTTTTTCAAATTACAAAATTTGCTAAAAAACAAACACATTTTTAGCTTGACATCATTGTCATCCTCGGGAAAAAAAATAAAAATGAATTTTTTTGATGATAGTTTTCCTCTCATTCCATGGTTGGAGGGAGAGAAGAACAAGAACGTGTCCTCAAATTGGTTTAACTTGTTTTTAAAAATATTTTTTAATTATTTTTTATCTGAAAAACCATAAAATTAATATTTTTAAGGTAATTTCAATGATTTTAATATGTTAACGCTAGAGATTAAAAAAATTAAAAAAAATTATTATTTTAAATTAAAAAATACTTTTACAAAAACACCTTGCACTACATTATCAAATATATGCCTAATATGAAACTATTAAGTAAACAATTGGATACATAGTTGATGATAATTAATAGTTGAAAATTTTGTTTTCCCATTGCACTTCAAAATCTCACAGCTTCATATATACATGTAATTTATCCTAGCCTGTTTATAAAAAAGCTAACAGCGCAAGATAAATCACAACTATATCTCTTCTAAAACTCACTCGTGCTTTATTTTTAAACAATCTTCCCGTGATTACAAAAAACAATATGTGCTAAACTGCTAATATTTCTCATGGATATTTGAAAATGTGATAATAATTGTAATTTAAAATATTTTTTACTCGAAAATATATTTAAATAATATTTTTAAAATTTTTAACATCAATATACCAAAACGATATAAAAATATTTTAAAAAATAATTTTAAATAAATTATTTAAAAAAAAACATGATTTCAACCACGTTTTCAAATCTTATCTAATCTTGATTTCTACTAATCTCAAGCAACACATGAAAATGACACCCCAAGTCCACAACAAAAGATAAATTAAAGAAAATTATAATTAATTACTGGTTTATCTTATATGGGATGCTTGAGATGCTATAGCAATTATCTTTTAAATATTTTTTACTTGTAAATATATTAAAATAATATATATATATATATATATATATTAAAATTTACTTATATTATAAGCACATTATAAAAATAAAAAAAATTAATTTTGAACAATTATTCTTTTAAATTCAAGTTGAAACGGGGGCGCCAAACGCCACCTTGTTCTCCAATCCCTCAACCGTGTAGGAAATTAACAGAAATAAAAAATCAGATCACCGCACAGGTACAAACGACAAAACAGCGGTTATCTCCTAAAATCCACTATTTCACCGCGTCCCGCATCATATCCACAGCGAGTACAGTCCTCATCCAAATTCGCGTATACAAAACACACCAACAAATTCCCTCCTTCCCATATAAACCACACCCCTTCCCTTTCGTCTTCCGAAAAACACACTCATTTCACCTCCTCTGAACTCCCTCTCTCTCTCTCTCTGATTTTTAGCAATGGCATCATCAGTGGTGAGGGTTGATCTTGATGGAAAACCAATAAATCCGCTAACAATTTGCATGATCGGTGCTGGTGGTTTCATTGGGTCCCACCTGTGTGAGAAGATCTTGAACGAGACTCAACACAAGATCTTAGCCCTTGATGTTTACAATGACAAGATCAAGCACCTTCTCGAACCGGACAGCCTCCCTTGGGCTGGCCGGATCCAGTTCCACCGTATCAATATCAAACACGACTCTCGCCTCGAAGGCCTCATCAAGATGTCAGATCTGGTATTCGTTTTCACCTCTCTAGTCATTAAGCTGTAATCAAGCGCTAGTATCTAATCATTGTGTTGATTTGTGTTGTTTTGTGGTAATGTGTGGTTCAGACGATAAATCTGGCTGCGATCTGTACTCCGGCGGATTATAATACGCGTCCTTTGGATACGATTTATAGCAACTTTATCGACGCGTTGCCTGTGGTAATGCCTCTGCGTTTTGTTAAGTTTCATGTTTCGTTTTCGGTTGAATTTGTTATTGTAGTTTTCAAGATCGGTTGAAATTGTTAAAGATTCAATCGTTGCTGTTTTTTTTTTCTTTTTGAAGTTAATGTGTGATTTTTTTTTTAATTTTGAATTATTTTAGGCGAAGTACTGTTCAGAGAATGGGAAGCGTCTGATTCACTTCTCGACTTGTGAAGTGTATGGGAAAACTATTGGGAGTTTTCTTCCTAAAGACAGTCCTCTTCGTCAGGTAAAATTTCGCCTCCGTTTTCGTTTTCGCGAATTATATTTATGTCTCCGTGCTTTCTTGAAATGTGTAATCGAAGAAGCATTTGTCGGTGGGTTTATTTTGAAAAGTCTTTGAAATGCATTAACATTTTAATGTTTGAATTAGCAGATCCTTTTGGATCAAGCTGCATTGGTGATATGCTTGCATTTGTAGGTAGAGGGGTTTGGTTCTGTGTCAATGTTTTATATTGGTAATATGATCATATTTAGCTCAATGGAAGGTGTGATTGCGGATTAGAAGTTTCTGTTTCATTAGTTTGTTCATGTCAAACTTGTATAATGGTGTCAGGTGTCATCAGTCTTTTTTTTTATTTTGATTTGGCTGGAGTGTTGAAGGTTAGAAACTGATAAAATTGTGATCTTGTTTTATAGTCATTCTATTATTGACTGTTGCGAGTTACGGAAGTTGTTGTGATTTTGAGTTGCTTTGACCTTTTGATTTGTTCTGTTATTTAATTTTTTATGATATGGTTGTAGTTCGAGATGAGTGATTTTATTTGGCACGATGTGATAGGATCCTGCATATTATGTGCTTAAAGAAGATGCCTCTCCCTGCATTTTTGGTTCCATTGAGAAGCAGAGATGGTCTTATGCGTGTGCAAAGCAATTGATTGAGAGGCTGGTTTATGGTAATCAATATTGACCTATGATCTGGCAATTTTGAGCTATTTAGGACCTTTTGTTCTGATTTCTTTTCTTAATGATGACAGCTGAGGGTGCTGAGAATGGACTTGAGTTCACCATCGTGAGGCCTTTCAACTGGATTGGACCCAGAATGGATTTTATTCCCGGTGTTGATGGCCCAAGTGAGGGCGTTCCCCGGGTTCTTGCTTGCTTTAGCAATGTTAGTCTAATTTTTTCTGCATGGGTCTTGAGCTCATTTGTTTTCTTTGGGTTCTTTGATTGTGATGTCTCCATCTTTCATTGCCCCAGGCTCTTCTTCGCCGGGAGCCGCTCAAGCTTGTGGATGGTGGCGAATCCCAGAGAACATTTGTTTATATTAAGGATGCCATCGAGGCTGTTCTCTTGATGATTGTACGTGCTAAGCTATATCCTCTTTCTTTCCTTTTTTTATTTATATTTTAATGCTAAAGGAGTATCTGACAGTGTTATATTTCATATAGGAAAATCCTTCCAGGGCCAATGGTCATATTTTTAACGTTGGCAACCCTAACAATGAAGTCACTGTGAGGCAGCTTGCTGAAATGATGACAGCGGTGTGGAATTTTTCCGATGATACCTTTCAGCTTATGTTAGGCGACTACATTATTAATCTCTTCTCTGCATCCTGAAATTGATGCTCAAACTTTTCTTGCAACAGGTCTACGCAAATGTAAGTGGAGAACCTGCTCTGGAGGAACCGACAGTTGATGTCAGCTCCAAAGAGTTCTACGGTGAGGGATATGACGATAGTGACAAGAGAATTCCAGACATGACCATAATCAATAGACAACTTGGTATTGCCTTCTTTCTTAGCTACATTTTCATTTTTCGTTAACTCTACTTTCTGATGTTTAATGTCATCTTGACATTTGTTTGGTGGACACCAGGTTGGAACCCCAAGACGTCTCTGTGGGACTTGCTCGATTCAACCCTCACTTATCAACACAAGACTTATGCCGAGGCAATCAAGAAGGTCATGTCACAACCCACAACCAGCTGAAGAAATAAATGAGACACGATGAAGGGGATATTCCTGGATGGGCTGGTAATTAGCGAAGTGTTCCAATTCTTTTTAAGGCAATCTTAAGTATATCATAATGGTTGGTTCGATATACATTACAATTTTTGTCTTTCTGGTGTCGGTAGTCGGTGGCTCAGTGTAGCTCAGGAATGTGTTTTAAAAATGTCAAACCTCGAGAAGATTCTGATGGGCAATTATGCCCGTGTCATTGTAATTTGTCACTTTTGAGCATGGTCTAGGGAAGTGTTGTATTAATTTGTTGACCCGATCAATCTTATGTTTCTTAAATTATTATTTATTAATTCAATCTTGCAAGCTTCTTTACCTTCTTGTTTGCAAAATCCTGACCTGTCAGAGCTTTGCGTCTGTAGAATGATTCGATGACATGCTTATTTTCGATGCAAATATCTTGTTGAATAAAAGAGAAAGAAAGAAAGAAAATGGATTCATGGAAGCTGCCCACAACTCTAGACATGGATATGTCTACGCAAAATATCTTGTTGACAGGAGAGAGCGCATGTGGTGTTGTAGAAGATGAGCAAACTAGTAAAGAAGCTTCCATCCGAATCATGTTTCCCTCTGTTTCTTTACATGAGATGGGATGTCTTCGAGAGCAATCTGTTTTATTTATTCTATTGTGTATTTACGAGGGAAATTGGCTTCTTCCAAGTATGGGTGAACATTTCCAGTTCAGTCTTATTTTGGGACAGAATAATTAATCAAATCAAAATTATTTTTTTTTAAGTTTTTGAACCGAACCGAAAACTGGTTTGAACCGATCATGTTCGGTTTGGTTTTTTCCCTTCCAAACCAATTTAAACCGAAATTATTTCAATTGAGTTTTTTCACTTACCATATTTTTTTCAGGAATTCTATCTTTGTCTTGTTTTTAATTTCACAGATCTGTGCTTATTTTATGAAAAATCTTAGCTTTTTCAACATAGTTTTTTCTTAAAATGGTTGGGCATGCATGACAAATCAAAAGAACAGAGGTCGTTTGACTTGAAACAAAAAACAAAGGGAAGATCAAAAAATAGTTTATATATATCCTCATCTGCTCATCATCCATCGAGTGTCAAACTTGATTCTGAATTGTTGTCCTCACAATACCAATATCAAAGAGAACATATAAAAGCTTTTTACTAGTTCAACATAATAATCTTTTTTTGTTACATGTGCATGGAAAATTATACAATAATTACAGGATTATGTGAGAAATAAAAAGAAGAAGGATAAAAAAATTAAAAGCAAAAATAAAGAGGGGTATGTCTTTTATAGGAGGAATAAAACTATTAAAAACAAAACTGTAAAAGTAAAGAGGGCGGCGTGCCTTTGATAAAAGAAGCATGGCGCAAGAGCTTAACAAATAACAGGAGCATGAAGGAGAATCAAAAAGTAAAGATGCAGAGATCAAAGGAAGAGGAGAGATGCAGAGAGCAAGGGAGGAGGCAACTAGTTTTGTTTTTAGAAGAAAGCTAATTTAGGTTTAGGGTTAGAAAAACATCTTATTTATACTTGTTTCTTTTTTTTAAGTGCTGGCTTGGTTAAACCAGTTTAGTTCGGTTCAATCGGTTTTAGACTTTGAAAACCAAAATCGAATCGAACCAGAATTGTTTTGTGATTTTTTAATTGGTTAATTCGGTTTTTTTTTCGGTTCAGTTTTTTTTTTATTTTTTAATTTAATCAGTTATTTGTTTTTTTTACTCACCCCTAATTCCAAGTAGAGAATAGACAAATTCAATAAAAAAATCAAAAGTTTAAAAAGGAATTCAATTTCAGCATGGAATTGGTTAGAAACGGGCTGTAATATGGGTGGGGGGTATGCCTTTGGGGAGAGCTTGATGCGTGTGGACACATCCAGAGATCTGAAGCCTGTTAATGTAGGCTTAAGACTTGTTAGTTCTTTGGCAAGCCCACGGATACTATTCTTATCCGTGAGTGTTGATAGGCTTGTGTTGCACCAGTTCGGTATATTGGCTAGTTTGTGTTTGTATGGGCCAGTTTTATTCTGATTCAAAAACTGTTACCTATAATTATTAAAAGAGAGAGAGAGAGAGAGAGAGAGAGAGTAATTTAATGTCTTTTCTACCCAAATGTATTTTTAAAAAATAATCTTAAAAATGTTGACTTACAGGACTCGGGCTTGAACCTGCTCCACGGACTGGCCAAGCCTTTCGAGCTGTTGGATTGACTTGTGAAGGCGGTTTCCTGCTTTTTCCTACGTCCATCAAGCATCCTATCACCTGTCAATTTTATTTTTTTTAAAGAAAAGCAACATAATATAATATAGTATAATCTAATTATTAGGTCTTCGATACATTCATCAGTGGCCTCTATCCTGGCCAATGCTGGTGTCTGCGGTATTATTAACATTAGGGTCTCTCTCTCCCTTCCTTCTCTTTTCAATTTCTAAAGGGCGGATTAGGGTCCTTAATTTGACTGATTTGATGGTTTTGCCATTATTAGAGACGGAGGGGTTTGGCTTTATTTAGTCACTTGTCCAAAAGGAAACAAAAAGGTCGTATAAAGCACTTCCTTTCCTGCCACACAGGTGAGACTGCTTGAAGATTCCTTTTATCGGCACGCTTTTGCCAAGCATCTGATAACCTTTTGTGCAAGTTCTCTCTGTCGGCATGTCCCCTGAAAAACCACTGGGCGAGTCTGAAGCACATTTTCTTATTTTTGCCTTCTGAAAAATGACTTGTAACAACTTTGTATCTTCATGCACCGTCTTCGGTTTGGTTTGCCAAGACCTAAGAATCAAATTAGTGGGGTTCCACCACCAGTAAATTTGAGTACTTTGTATACCTAGTTGGCATGAAAAAGACAGGCAAGCATATGATAGCCCAGTCCAAGAAAAGGAGATGAGTATACAGAACTTTCAAGAGCTAGAAAGTGTTGCCACGGAATCTTTTTGCTCCGACGAAGATAAGGACACCAAGAAGGCAAGTAATTAGAAAACTATTTCAAGTCCGGTCTCAGGATAGCTCAATATCGTGAACATTTTTTGCTGAAGACATCAACATCGTGACAATTCTGCATGTTTTTGGAAGTTTCGAGGCACAGGAACCATTCCGAATATATATAACTTTGACTGCCTACCCGACAAAAATCGATCGCTAACTGGGCCGAAATTTCGTTAAGGAATTAATTCCTTGTCCTTTTTCTCACATGCACTGAAAATCTGAATTCGGGCAAGACGCCTATGCGCAAACAAAGTTAACTCGGAGTGTAACTGAGAATAGTATAGGTGGTAATTCAAAAGGCCGTGGCACTCGAGATCGTATGATCAACTCCTGCTCTTGAAATAATCACTCCTCCTGGCATGTTGAAGGTTGCTTGGGACGAAAGTTAGGATCGGGCCTGTGACATAAACAATCTCGAATAATGGAGTACTAGTAGGGTAATCCGAGACATGTATATAATATATGGTCAAAACAATCAATTGTTGTTCCTTTTGTTTGCATTAATAAAATTATAACTTTACGTGAAATTAGGGTGAGTAAAAAAACTGAAAAACCGAGAAAACCAGAAAAAAATAACCGAAAAAACCGAACCATGAAAAAAACCAATTAAACCGATTAAAATTTTGAAAAAACCGACCAGTTCGGTTTTATAAGCTTAAAACCGAAAAAACCCGGAAAAAAACCAAGCCAAACCGGAACAAAACCGAGCCAAACCGAAAAAACCGAGTCAAACCGGTTTGAACCGTTTTTTATCCTAAAAAATCCGAACTGAACCGAAACCGGCCGGTCTGAACCGGTTTCGGTTTTTTTAAAAATAATTAATTATTTTTTTTTATAAAAACCAAACCGAAAATAATAACTGAAATAATTAGTTATTAGAAAAATCATTTCTAAAAACACAGGGCAGTATCAAAGAAAAGTCAACTTAGAGTTAATTGATTTAACTAGACCTAATGAATTAACTTGTGCTTATGATCCGATTCAACATAATCAAAATTGAATTTAATTGTTAGTTTAAAAAACAAAATAATATTTTTTATTGATGTGGGTCCTATCTGAAGATGATTGTTAATAAACAAAATCATTATTTTTATTCGAAATATAATTATTTTTCTTCGAATGGGCAGTATTTTCATGTTGTTTACCGAAGCTAATTTAATGAGTTTGATTTATTGTTTTTAGTTATTAAATTAATTATTCAACAAATTGAACAGCACACAGCGTGTGAAATTCTCACCTTTTTCTTTCTCCGAGAGAAAAAGAAAATAAAACACGAAAATGCGAACCAATTAGTCTCCACATGGAGTTAATTATAATGCTCGGGGCTCAGCAGTCGATAGGGGAGGAAGGCATGACTGGGAGAATTAGGTGCCTTGCCTGTGCGCACCTCCATGAGATTATGATTATGTTCACAGCAAAAAGCTTCCTTATCCTGTAGTGCATGTTTGGTCTCGGACAACCTGGCTAGCAATAATAGCCTAACCACTACATTGGTCGACGAATGATCCATGTTTACCTCACTTATTCCCTTCACCAAACCTTGCATAGCACAGGAAGCCATCTACGTACTTTCTCTCCAGGCTGAGAATTTGAGATCCAGTTGTGTCACTCGTGGATGTGATATGGCAATTCATGTTTAAGTACTCCCTTGTGTGTAGATTATAGTGCTATACGGGGTTTTAAATCCTTAATTATAGAGCTAAGTGTAGAGTCAAGAATTAATCATCATCATGATCAAGTGAAAAGATTGAAGATTGTGGTATCACTAATTTAATCAAATTATATGTAAATCGACAATGTAAATTAGATGATTGCAGGCAAAATGTTCGACAAAAAGCGCGAGACAAACCACCATCCTTTTGTTTTACCATAAATTCCCTCATATCATTACGCTTGTCTCTCTGTTTCTCTCCTGGTCCTTGCCCCCTTACCCCAAGAATCTCGTGCCTTGTTTTATTTCCTTTGCCCACATCAAATCTTGCTCGAACATTTTCCATCACAAAAGTTTTCATTTTCACCTTGCCACTCTTCATACCATGTCGTGATCTGTGCATTCCTTTAATATGTCGCCACATGCCATTTATTTTTGCCCTTTTCACGGTCAGACTATCTTTCCAACATCCCTCCTCCTAGACCCACCTCAAGATTTTCACAACTTACATTTTAGATAAACTATTCATGTTATATATAATGTATTTTTAAAAAAATTCTCTTCATGCACAATTACATATAGATTTAGTCTAACAAACGTGTAAATCAAGATTCTAATTCTGGTGATTTCATTTTCTTTCGTTGTGATTCTTCAAGTTAAACATTTCATTACTGTATCTAGAAAGAAAAAACAGAGTTTGTGAAGATAGAAAAGATACGTTTCACACGTTTTTTATTTTTATTTTTAGATAATATTTAGTTATTGTTTTAGAAGAAAAGATATAAAGATAATAAAAATAAAAATATATTTAATTAAAAAAATTAGACAAATAAATCCATCACTAATATAATTTATGAGTAAATATTTGCATTTTTAAAATTGAAGGTACAGAGAAAACATATTTTTAAAAATAATATGTATTATTTTTATTTATAAAATAGTCCTATAAAATATTCTCAATTTTAAATTTATTCAATTGAAATATATAATAATAAAAGTAGTTATTATTTTAATTTTAAAATTTGATTTAAAGGTCGATCCATCTATCGAGAGTCAAAGTGAGCTAACCCAAAATTTTATCTTAAAAAACAAAAAAAAATCTCACTTGGTTTCTTCTGCTACTTGACATGCAGATAGCAACTTGAAAACAAACCCATCTATCACCCTAATAATACCGCATAACTTGAAAGTTCCATTTTTTCCTATTATATGGTCCATGCTGTTAGTGGGTTTCTTGTTAACTTGGCATGCAAAATTCTCCACCTTTTAAAACACATCAACACCTACTTTAATCTCTTGAAACTTCAACTTGCATGTGTTTTTCTTAGCTGTAAAGAGGCCCAGTGTTTTTCATGTTGCCAACACGACCACATTTGACTCACCCAAGACCTCTCTTGCCCTCCATTCTCCCCCTTGTGTTTTTGTTTTGCCCTTTTCCTTTTCTTTCCCTTTTTAACACCGTGAAGGTGAAGTAATTAAGCATGTTTCTGTTTTTGTGGTTATTTGCCTTAAATTCCTTTCCTTTTTTACCCTATTGAGATTTTTGCTTGTTTGAAAAGGAAGAACAGAGAAAAAAAAGGAGGCGTGTTGTTTCTCTTTTATCTTGGTTATGGCCCCTGCAGGGAAAGTTACTGGTTTTCACAAAGAGGGTAGTGACTGGTATGTTTCTTATAATCTCTCAAACCCAGATTTTTTTTTTTTTTTTTGGGGGGGGGGGTTGAGATTTTACAGTTTTCTTTGTTGGTTGTGTTCAGTCTTAGTTCATTTGTCACCTGTTTTGTTTTAAAGCTGTGATGGTGTGTAGCTGCCAGAATTCTGCATTGAAATTTGAATTATGGGTTCTTTTTCTTTGTTTTAATCATGCCTTCTATTGTAATTCATGGGCTTTTGAAGAAAAAAGAAGTTTTTTTTTTTAAAAAAAAATGATCGTGGTGGTGATGGTTTGGTTGATTTCCAGAGTTAGAGAGGAGTGTCAAGTGTGTGTGTGGTTGTCCGATAATATGATTTCTTGGTGGGTCTGGCAGGTTCTGTAATGCAGGGTTGCCAAATGATATCACTGTTGTTGTGGATGATATAAAGTTCCATCTTCATAAGGTAGGCTGATATTTACCTTCTTGTAGGGTTTAAGAACACCCGTAACTGATTCATCTTCGTTTTGTTGTTTTGTGAACCCGTCTTTTAATAATTTTGAATTCTTAATATATGTTTTATGTAAAATTGTGGCAGTCTACTCTTTTCCTGCTAGAGTTTTTGACCTAAATATGTTTGATGCTGATCACTTAATTGAACTTACTCTTTTAACTATGAAACTTAATGCTGGTAGATTCCTAGTGCTGAGAGATTTTTTTTCTTGTAATGAAATGCTGCAGTAAATTCAGTTTTATGTGTCGTGTACAATGTGTGTATCGAATCCTTCACCGAAGTCCCATTTCTTTGCACATCTCCTATATACTTGGAGTTTTGATAGTAAATCCTAAAGTTTTCAACTTTTCACATTTTCCGTTGGTTTAAAAACTCTTAAGTGGCCTCTGGGGCGTTCTGTAATGAGTATGGAGTGCATTGAAGTAGTTGTATCTGTAATTTTTTTTTAATGGAAGATAGTAGACTTAAAATGTATTCCTACAATTAGTCCAGGGAAGAAAAATGGCAGGACTTCTGGGGAACTATTTTAGACTTTTAGTAGTCAATCTCTGGCCCTTTCCTAGATGCCTTTCAAATTAACCAGCTGCAGTTAGCAAATTTTTGGCCTCTCTTTCTTTGAATTCAGCAAAATTGCTTCTATTATAGGTTGATCGGTGATCAAGATGTTTAAGGGGTTTTGTTTGACAGAATGGTCTATTCTGTAAGTCGGCAATCATAAGACTAAATATATCACATTCTTTGATGAGTACCAACTAGTGAAGGGTAGGCATTGGCTGATTTCCTGGCCACGCATTCCAGTTCCTAGCTCTAAGATTAGAGTAGGGCAAGAAGGAGCACGGTGTTGTTCAATAAGATAACGTATTACACTAGCTTTCTCAATAGTTCCAGCCACTTTGGAGAAGTTCTTGCCGCTCCCCCCTTTGCTTATCTTCCTGCTCTGCCATCATACCTCCTTTACCATGAATTGTTCCTCAGACTTGTGTTGAGAATCGAGAAACCCAAAAATTTGATCTCAAGTTTGCGAAGTAACATTTTTCCTAACTTCCCTCATTTAGCTCAATTTTGATTTGAAGCTAAAATCTATCTTAGAACCACCTGTGTAGAAAACAGAGACTCAGATTCTTTCAAGAGAAGAGAATATAGCGCAGTGTATCCAGGAGAGTAAATGGCAGATAAGAATATAACATAAAGATGGATACGAGTCGGATGTGCTCTTAGTGTCAAACGTCTCTATCCTCTGCTATTATTAATTTTATTTTTGTCTGGTTATCTTGTTCTTGATATGGACTTAACACATCTGCAGCATGAGGAGATTGTAATTGCTTGCAAGAGTGAGTTCTTATTGTCATCATGATTAGAGTGCTTGGAATGAATTATAGTGTTTGGTCAGGAGTGCAATGCAGTTTTTTGGTATTACTTGATATTGTAAATAGCTTGATCTTAGGATCATTTGCTGTTAGAGGGGCCTTCTTTTTCCTTGAGACCTAACTCCAATATGCTTTATGTTCATGACACAAAATACCTTTCATAAAAATCCCTGACCATTTATATTGCTACAGGATGGAGAAAATGTGGTAGATAATGCTTTAGCCTGTGAACAGAGTGCCTATTGTGGCGCAAAAAAAACTTGGGAGTTTTAGTTTACATCTTTTTAACCATCTGGTTAGATTTTTCTAAAGAAAAAACAAATCACCATGCCTGGTATGAATTTTAATATCTTATCAAATCATCCAGTGCCATCTATGCTTGATGTGATCATATTGCACTGTATTTCCTATTTGTGCAAAGATTTTCTTAATGTTGAGCTTATGATATTAGTCAAGTTGGATTTTAGAAATATTGGTAACAATATATTTTTGTCCAGTTTCCACTGGTGTCAAAATGTGGGAAGATAGCACGAATATGTGAAGAATCCTCTGAAAAGGCATTCATCGCAGCATTTGAGGAATTCCCTGGTGGCCCAGACACTTTCTTGATTGCAGTAAAGTTTTGCTATGGATTAAGGGTGGAACTGACACCAAGAAACATAGTAATCGTGTATTGTGCAGCAGACTATCTTCAGATGACAGATGAGTACGGAGAAGATAACTTGCTTTCCAAGTCTGAAAATTTCTTCCACAAGAACGTACTTCACAACTGGAAAGACTGTATATTGGCTCTTCAAAGTTCCAATCCTGTTATTGCAAGGGCTGAAAAGCTCCAGATTATAAGCAAATGTTTGAGTGCTCTATCCATGATGGTATGCACAGATCCTGGTTTGTTTGGATGGCCCATGATGATGTATGGTAGCTTACAGAGCCCTGGTGGAAGCATCCTGTGGAATGGTATAAACACTGGGGCTAGAATCCAAAGCGTAGAATCTGACTGGTGGTTTGAGGATATATCATACCTTAGTGTAGGTTTGTTTGAAAGATTGATAAATACAATGGAAACCAGAGGCATAAGGCCTGAAATTCTTGTGGGTGCAATTATGTATTATGCCAGGAAGTACCTACCGGGCCTGGGCAGGTGGCAGAGTGGACAAAGTCGGAAAACAAGAACATTTGCCAGTTTTAGCTTGACACCTGCTGTTGTTGATCAAAAGGTTTTGATAGAAACCATTGAAAAACTTATCCCAGAAAAAAAGGGGAAATCCTTTTGCCGTTTTTTATTGGGACTTCTTCGAGTTGCTCTGATACTGGGTGTCAATCAAATGTGCAAGGACTCTTTAGAGAGGAGAGTAGGGATGCAGCTGGAAGTGGCGACCCTAGATAGTCTTCTTATTCCTGCCTATTCAGATTCTGATACTTTGTACAATGTTGACTGTGTGGAAAGGATCATTCATCATTTCATGGCTTCAGAATCCAGGATTACGTTATTTTCTCCATCATCATTGGACCCAGAAACATCTCCATCATCTGAACCTTTAAGAAAGGTTGCAAAACTGATAGATAACTACATTGCAGAGGTTGCTTCAGACATGCATTTGAAACCTAGAAAGATACGATCTCTTGCAGAGGCCCTTCCAGAATCTTCAAGACCATTGCATGACGGGCTATACAGAGCACTGGATATATATTTCAAGGTCTGAAATTATTGGATTTTCTTCTGTAATACAACCTTCTTGTATGTTTCAAAAATTTTCTGATCACTTGTGGCATTTTCCAGGCACACCCTTGGCTATCAGAGAAAGAGAAGGAAGAACTTTGCAACACCATTAACTACCAGAAGCTCTCCATTGATGCCTGTGCCCATGCTTCCCAGAATGCAAGGTTACCACTTAGAGTTGCTCTTCAAGTGTTGTTCTTTGAGCAGATACAATTGAGAACTGCACTTGCTGGCTGTCTACATGTCATGGACACTGAAAGTGCCCCTGCAGGTCCCATTCCTAGTGATATGCTGGGCCAGATTGTACAGAGGGATGGGTGGAGAACAGTTGTGCAAGTGAACCAGTTTTTAAAGGTAGATATGGACAATATGAGGTCTAGAGTTGGGGAACTTGAAGAAGAATTTAGTAAAATAAAACAAGATATGAAGAGAGTGACTAAATCACATAGCTCTCTTAGTTCCCCTCGCTTGGTTGCCAGGAAGATTGGGTGCAAGCTTGTTCCACGATCCTCAGATGCACAACCTGATACTGTTGATATTACTGGACCAACACCTAGAGCATCAGTTGAACAAGCAAACCGCTCCCACCATTCGAGACACTGGAAGAGTTTCTCTATGTTTTGATAGTAATTTGATGCATAGAAGGCAGTGCAAAGAGGATCACAGTTTTGTATCACATAATTGGTTTCAAATCGTATGGAAAACAGAATGCAATGTCTTCTCAGCCCTATGGAAGTATTCATCTTTTGAAAGTTGTTTTGACCATTTCAAGGAGGAACCTTTTGGAATTCTCAAGCCGCAGGGTTATGGAAAGTCTTACAGTGCATTATGGAAAGTCTTACAGCGCCTTCAAAAAGCCATATGCTCCAATCCAAATCTGGACTTGTAGAGAAATGTTACACCAGATTTAGAATGGAGCTGTCATACATCATGTATTTATCATAGAGAAAAGGTGTAGTCATTTTTCGTTTGTGGTTTTTTTTGCCACCCATTTATGGCATATACATGTACAGCTCTGTGAATTGTTTTGTGAGATTGTCAAGCAATGGAAATATATCAGAAAATTCATGTTGCACGTTCGAACTTCGATCCTGCCTAGTTTCTATTTTCTTTGTGGTTTGATGTTCATGTTTGTATGTTCTCAAGCACACGCATTGAATAGGTTTTGACGATGAGCGGGCTGCATTTTTCTTCCTGCAACCCAAGGCAGTTTTAGAGCCTCTGCCTCCTTGGGGATAGATTAGGTGATAACAGTGCAAATCAAGCAGCACTCTGGATTTGCTTCCAGGGTCCCAATGTGGTGTTCGAGATATTACTTTGTACGTCTGAAGTAGGGTAGTCTCGCAAAAGTCAAAGAAGAAAGTAAAGTTGTTATTTAAACATTAATATATAGGGTCACCATCAACAGTCGCTTTGGCCGAGTGGTTAAGGCGTGTGCCTGCTAAGTACATGGGGTTTCCCCGCGAGAGTTCGAATCTCTCAGGCGACGTTTATATTTTAGCAATGTTTTCGAGCCAACCTCAAAAGACTCCTCCACCTTTGGATCCTGTCTCGATTGACTCTCGGATATCTTTTTATTTCGATTAGATATTTAAAATATTTTTAATTAAATTTTTATGTTGTTTTTTAAAATATTTTTTATTTTAGAATATATTAAAATAATATTATTTTTTATTTTTAAAATTTATTTTTCGCATTAAAACCATCTAAAAACATTAAAAATAAATAAAAAATTTATAAAATATTGCTTGAGCCCCGTCCCAAACAACACTTAAAGGTACATTATGTTCCATTTATGTGCTTTAACAAGACATCACGGAGTAAAAAACGAAAGAAAATTACCTTTTATAAAAAAGCTATGCTTTATAAATTACTATCATCCATTGTTTATTCGAGTTTCATGATTCACAAAATAAAGGTTTAATATATTAATTATAACATCCAAATTCTTTATTGAAGATCACATTTTCATTTTACTTTCATTCTATTGAATTTTTTTTTCATTTTCAACCCATAAAATTTGATTTAAATTTATTTTTAAATAATATACTCATCCGATATTATGCTTTGTTGGTCAGGCGTGTTTCTTGTTGTGTCTTCCAGTACTAGTTAATTACCAAGTTATCAATGGAGCGTCTGGCTGAAGCATCACCTCCAGCAAAACAGGTCCGCCTGTTGCAGTGGCTTTCATTGCTGGTGTGCGCTTTGCCAACAATATTTATGGTGGCATGCAGTTTTTAGACAAAACTGAGTGGGGTACTGTGATCGATAGCATGAGTCATGTCTGATATTGTTTTCCTACTGAATATTGTTCCCTCCCTCCATGGACAGAGAGGGTAGGGTTATACTAGTGATTAAACCTGGCTTTAGTTTCCTATGAAAACGCCTTCTCTTTTTTTGTATGGCTTCATCACTGCGAGCTAATTGCTTGGCTCAAAGATTCAGTTGAAAGTACAGATCAAGGGTTAGTTTTTTTCTGGGAGCCAGTTCATCTGAGATCCTGATATGATCTGCTTCCGTCGAGCACTACAACCTCTTCAGCCCTGATTATTATTGACTGTTTGATATTAATTGTTCTACACAGCCACATCTGGAGTGGATTCCCTTTCTTGCTTTCGACTATTTGCTGTGATAAAATCTTTAAGCAGTAAAACGAAAACAAGGCGAAAATGATGGACCTGGGAGAGCACATTTGAAGGTGAGTCAGGTGTCCTTGGTGCTCAAGAAACTGTGCCGAAGCTCAGTCACATCTTCAACCATGGCCTCTGACAGATATTTTGCGAGCTTCTTTAGAAACCCAGTCCATCATCACCAATAGGCTTTCTCGAACATGGAAGGTCCCCATTCCTTAAGGTGACACAGTACCTTGACAGAATGACAGGCATGAAAAGAATCTGATTATTGTCGATTTTCTATTGCTAGCCAAAAAGGCACTCCCTGTTAGAGGTTTTGCCGTCCCCAGCTCATCAACGGACCCCATGCTTCCATTCATCACTTTAAGCAAAGAAATGATGCCTCCCATAGACCCACAGAAACCTTTTCCCTTTTCTTGTATTTTGACTCGTGTGTCAATGACAGCTTCAAGTTCTTAACACAGTATCATGTCATGTTTATTAAAACTCAAATATTATTGGCTCCATTAATTCATTTAAAGTTCAATTCAAACCCAAGATGGTGAAAGTTCAAGTAGAACCCAGCGGTTAAAACAAATAAATAAATAAAATAGAACCTGTAATTATGGACTCGTTCATGCAACTCGCGTCTGTTTAGTAATATAATAAGGTGCGAATGAAACTAAGTTTTATCCTGATTATAATTATTAATTTTAAAAATATTCTACTAATTAATATACACGATACTTTTATATGGATTTTAATGAAAACTCTTTTTAAATTTTAATTATATAAAAAAACTATAATTTATAATTTTCTAAACATGTCATTTTAAATTACAACCACAAAAAAATATCTAAACAAACACTCAATGTACATTAGAATTTAGACAATTCTTTTAGGGCATGCTTGGAAATATAATAGATATTGTTTTTAAGAATATTTTTTATTTAAAAATATATTAAAATAATATTTTTTAAAAATATATTTTTAATATCGTTACATTAAAATGATTTAAAAATATAAAAAAATAATAATTTAAATATAAAAAAAATAAGATTTTCAAAAACTTTTAAAAACATAATTGAACATAAAGCCAAACAAAACTTAGATTAAGCTCGTCAGCATAATTGTACTCTAGCTAGAAAAAAAAAGGACGGCTCTGAATAAGTGTGAAGTAACTGATTTATTTGACCAGTACAGTTGTTTTCGTTTATGACACTAAACTAGTACATTCGTGGGTGCTTCGTTGCATATCCAACTATATTTTAAAAAAATTTAAAAATATTAAGAATATAAAAAAATTAATAATATTATTAGATTGAATGATCTTGAAACTTGTTAGCCCAATTTTTTACCTAGTTTGATTTTTTAATTAAACTATGTGGGAGCTTACTCAAAATAAATTGTTTAATTTAACGGGTTTAAAAATAACTTTGATGGTCAGTAAATACATGACATCATTTTTAAAATAATATTTTTTTTTAATATTGAGATGATACCAAATTAGATCGACATCGATAGCCCGACGACCTGAGTTATGGATTTCAATAAGTTTAGTAACTTTATTGTTTTTATAAATTATTTTTATTTAATTTTATGATAAAATTAGATAGTTGAAAAATCGAGTATTAACTCTAAAAAAGATATTTATTTGATATCACAATAATTCTATATAAAATAAATAAAAATAAACCATGAATTATATTCCCAACCAATCTAACATTAGAAAAGAGTGAAGCAAGGAAAATACAACTAGAAAAATTAAAGAACAAAATATTAAAAAAAAACATATCATATTTGACAAGGAAATCCGCAGAACCTATGAATCGGATAACCCGAGTCAATACGACAAACTTGCAAACCGGATAATGAACTCTATTATGATTAATAACTTGTTTTTTTAAAAAAATATTGTTTATTTAACTATATAATAAAAAAATAGACAATTACAAAATCGAATGTCAAACAAATATTGAGATATTTTTTTAAGATTATAATAACATCATAGAAAGTAAAATGAAAAAATATATGAAACTTAATTCTTAACCAACTTAATATTAAATGATAAAATCAAAAAAATTGAATTTAAAAAAAAAGTTAAACTCATTAAACCCGTTAATAGTTAGACAAACTTTCTAAAATTTATTAACATATTTTTTTTTAACTATTTTTTTTAGCTATATAATAAAAAAGAAAAATAGATGATAATATAATTAAGTTCAACTAGAAAAAATAAAAAAATACTCCATTAAACCCGCAAACCGGTGCAACCATAATTATCTCGCAAATCGGGCCATTGACTCAATAAAATTTAACAACCATTTTTTTAAAAATTATTTTTGGGTTAACTATTTTTTTTTAAAAAAATAAATCATACCGCAATGTTGAGATATTTTTTGACATTAATCCGATATTGAGATATGTTTTTGATATCACGATAACCATATAAAAAAAATTAAAATAAATTTTCAACTCTAAATCTCCATAAACATATTAAGAACTATTTTTTTTTTTAAATAATAACCAAATAAGAAAATAATAAAATACAAAAAAAAGCGGGGAAATAATGTTTTTTCCACACCTTCTAACTTTATACTTAATACTTAATACTTCATAATTTGAAATCAAATGAACCTTCTAATTAGATAAATGTCAAGTGTGTATTTGATAATTTGGTATATAATATTTTTTTAAAAGAGATTTTTAACTGAAAATATATTAAAATAATAGTTTTTAGATTTTTTTATTTTTAATATATTAAAATCATAAAAAACTTTTAAAAATATTAATTCAATGTTTTTTAATTAAACAATAATATTTTTAAAAACAATTTTAAAATAAAATGAGCCTCAAAAACAAATACACCTCAAGCCTATAAATCAAGAAAATAACATGACATTAGCAAAAAAAAATAAAGAAAGTAAGAGAATAAATGAATTAAGTTACATAACTTGAGGATCAATATCATAAGATAATTTGTTTTGTGCTTGATTTGCTATCACGAATCATAATCAATGATACATCGCAAGATAAAAAAAATTCCATTATTATATAGACTTGATTAGAGTCAACTTGAAAAATATTCAATAAAAAATTATTATTATTTTCCATGCTTAAAAAATACTTAATTTTTTATAAAAAAATATTTGCAATATATGGCAGTGACAGATGAGAGGAAAATAAAAACAAATAAAAAGAATTAAATTAAGGATGAAACTCTTAGGTTAAATTAAATTAAATTAAATGGTATGTTTGAAAATATAGTAGAGATTATTTTTTAAAATATTTTTTATTTTAAAATATATTAAAATAATATTTATTTTTTATTTTTTTAAAATTTATTTTTTATATTAATACATAAAAAAAATTAATTTAAACTAAACAAAATTTGAAAAATTTTCAACGTCCCTCCTCTTCTCCTCAGGCCACCCTTTCTCTCTCTAGAAAAAAGAGGAAGAATTAAATTACAGATGGGACTCGCTGGAGGTTAGGTTAAACTAAATTAAATTAAGGTAAATAAAAGTCGTCCCTCCTCTCCTCAGTCCACCCTTTCTCTCTCTAGAAAAAAAGGAAGGAAAACGCAAAACAAAATAAATTCCCATCTCTCTCTCGATCATCCCGTCAAGTCTCCGTCTGTCTCCCTCGCCATTCCTGGTCCAAATTCACACTCAGATCTCCATCGTTTTCTCTTAGATCTAACCGTCATCGTTCTATCAAAGAGAGACGATTTCGAAGAAAAACTGACAACTAAAAAGAGGAACCCTCTCTAATTGTTGGATCTGAGAGGGAAATGGCGTTATCAGGCATGAGAGGTCTCTCTGTCTTTATAAGCGATATTCGAAATTGTCAAAACAAAGAGCAAGAAAGGCTTCGCGTCGATAAAGAGCTTGGCAATATCCGTACTCGTTTCAAAAGCGAAAAGGTTAGGGTTTTTATTTTTTCAATTCTTTTTTATTTTTACAATTTAATCATTTTTTATCTATTTAGATAACGTTAATTTATATCTGATTACTTTAATCACCGAGAAATTTCTTAGTGAAGTTTGAAATTTAGCTGAGCTAATGCAAGTATATATGGCATAAGAGTAATAATGTTAATCTTACATAAAGTTACTCACTTCTGGAAGAGCTGTATCAGTTGATTTTGTTGACCACAGCGGTGGGTCTGGTAAATCCAATGGCTGGGATTTTTCGGGAAGTGAATTCGTAGAAAAAAATTTCATTTAGATTGGCATAACTTATAGCATAAATGTTTAGGGCCTGTGGAAATGGAGAGTTCTTGTTGTGCGAGCTCTTGGCAGTGAATGGCGGTAAATTTGGATTTTTTTTTCTTGGTGTTTGTTCTTTTTAGTGAACTGTCAGGCGTGGAGATGTATGGTTTTAAGATTAGGAGTAGAAGTGCGATGACGCTGATTTAGGTCAGAATGAGTAATTCTCAGCAGTTCGATGAAGGGTCAGGTTGGGCATATAGAACATATTTTCACTGTGGTTTACTTGATCGAAGAGTTTGAAACGTCGATGGAACAAAAAGGAAAGAAGAATTAATAGGAATAGCAATCAGGCTAGAGCCTTTTTAGTTAGCGTGTTTGGATATTTACTTGTGCTGCAGATGTGAACTGATGATGGCACTAAGAGGACATTCCTTTTTCACTGCATTGAAATACATATGGTTGAATGATGTTGAGTCTGATAGGATCTCGAATGGGAAAGGCTTGTGTGGAAAACTTTGGTATGTAAGAAGGGAAATGTATCTTAGTTTCTAAGACGGAGCTTTTTGGGATGGAATGGTTGTGACATCGAGTAAAGGAAATAAGTTAGTAGCTATTGCCTATTCATATTTAAGAACCGTGTTGGTTTTCAGTATTGTTCCAAGTTAGTAGCTATCGTCTATTATTTGACTACATATAATTTGAAGATGAAGAAGTGCTTTAGTTGGAAACAGAAATCCCAGTTCAAATCTGCGGGTTAATGTTTTGGAGATTGCACTCATGCCTTTAAATTTGTTTGTTGTCGGTGGGAAGCTAAAGAGTTGCTTTCAACCCACGTTAAGGCTTTGTGTATTTGGGAAAAGGCTTATTTTTTCTTATAGTGGAAGAAAAAATTTGCTCAAGTTACGTTTACATATATTAGATCCCATACTTGTGTTAGATCTGTGTTTTGTTAAAAGCTCAAGATTGCTCTGGGTCTTTGAGGTTCAAAGATTTTTTCAGGTGATGATAATTCGATGTCGTGATATAGTTTGACTGGCCATGTTTTGATTCAGAACTTTAAAAAAGGCCCAGTTGGAGAAATTTAGAATTGCAAGGGAACCTCTTAGGCATTAAAAACAGTTTTTGAAGTTTGGTTTCTCACATTCTTAAATACTGGTTTGCTGCTGCATCTTGTTCCTGTCTGCATCACCTTGATGTTCGTCCTTAATATCCACCTCAAAGTTGTATGCAATTTATTGAATTGCTGCTCAATCAGAACAATACAACGTCAGGGAATGATGGAAATGCTTTTAGATAGCTTATGTAAAAGTTTATGCATTGTTATTTCTCCCATGTATCAGACAACACTTGCAATATTCTATTAAATTGAGAGAGCTGTTATATGGATTTTTTTGTTTCTTTGACAGGGTTTGACTCATTATGAAAAGAAGAAATATGTTTGGAAAATGCTTTACATTCACATGCTAGGCTATGATGTAGATTTTGGTCACATGGAAGCTGTTTCCTTAATATCTGCGCCGAAGTACCCTGAAAAGCAGGTAAATTTTGTCTATGCTTTTCATGATTTCTAATGATTGATAGTCATGTGGCTGGCTGGTAATTGGCTTGTCTAAGTGAATCATTGAAAACATTGGTTATACTGGTTTGTTTGCCATAGTCAGTGGATGTACTAACAATCTCGAAGAGCTCTTCTACATGTGGTCATTAGGAACCATTAAAATGGTAAGGAAAGCAATATCTATACCAATTAAATTTTGTATAGGAATGGAAGCCTTCAAGATCCTTGGAAACGACGTGTTTGTAGTATTTCCTAAGATAAATATAATGTGTTCCTCAAAAGCTACACCTCCCATGATGTGAACTTATGCATTTCTGTTTCCTTTATGTTCAGAATTGACTTTGCTGTTCAATTAACTTTTGCTTTTCTGCAAATGCCTGCAGGTTGGGTACATAGTGACATCATCTTTGCTAAATGAGAACCATGATTTTCTGAGATTAGCAATAAATACAGTGCGCAATGATATTATTGGTCGGAATGAAACTTTTCAGTGCCTGGCTTTGACTATGGTATGGTAACAGAAGATGTTTTTTAGTTTCTAGACTTGTGTATTTTTATTTTCAGATGATATTAAGATGTTTCAGAGAAGTACCTTTGTCTGTTCCTTTTTATTCTATAGTGTCTCTCCTCTTTTCCTTTCTCCGACTCACCCTACAACATTTATTTGAAATCTTACCTTTGAGACTATTTTGCTTTAACTATTGCAGGTTGGGAATATTGGTGGAAGAGAATTTGCTGAATCTTTGGCACCAGATGTTCAAAAGCTACTCGTAAGAGATGGCAATAATTTTGAGTTTTTTTTACTGGCATATTTTGAAAATGATTGATGTGAACGTCTCCCTCGTTTTTGGTTTTAGATTTCTAGTAGCTGCAGGCCGCTTGTGAGAAAGAAGGCTGCATTATGTTTGCTGCGCTTGTACAGAAAAAATCCAGATGTTGTCAATATAGATGGCTGGTATGTTTTTGAAGGTTACCTTCTAGGCTATTATCCAAAAATACCTTTTATCTTTGTCGATTTTAATGGTCTCTTTTTTCAAATGCCTTAGGGCGGATCGGATGGCACAACTGCTAGATGAACGTGATCTTGGTGTTCTGACGTCTTCTACGAGCCTTCTTGTTGCTTTAGTGTCAAATAACCATGAGGCATACTGGAGTTGTCTACCAAAGTGTGTTAAGATATTGGAGCGACTTGCGAGGAACCAAGATATCCCACAAGAATACACTTATTATGGTATCCCATCTCCTTGGCTTCAGGTCAGTATATATATGTTTTTTTTTGTTGTTGCCTTTTGGAAAAAAAAAAGAGAGAGAGGGAGGGAGAGGGATTCATAGCAAGGTTGATTACATACGATCCAATCTACCCAGTTTTTCTCCTAAATCTTGTGAATGTTAGCAGTCAGAAATTTCTCCATTCATAGCTTGCAAGTTCATGTTGATTCAATTATACAGGTTAAGGCAATGAGGGCGCTTCAGTACTTTCCAACTATTGAAGATCCTAATGTTAGAAGATCCTTGTTTGAGGTCTGACTGTTTTCAAAGAATTTAATTTGACATCCTCATTAAGATTTGTGTTTCTAAAATCTAATTTGTGATCTCAGGTCTTACAGCGGATACTAATGGGAACTGATGTTGTAAAAAATGTAAATAAGAACAATGCATCACATGCTGTTCTCTTTGAAGCCCTTGCTCTTGTAAGTTGACTGCTCAACTAAGCATGTTGGTACATCAATATGTTATATATATAACAGCTTATGTATTGTTTGTTGATATAATATACTGTGTTGTTATTGACAAGCATGTGCATGTGATTAAAGAAAGGATTTGATTTTGAAGGAGCAGAATCCCCCCCCCCCCCTCAAGTTGATTAGTTGTGGTGTTTACATTACCATATGAGCTCTCAGCCTTTGGTGACATTATGAGACTATCCTTCTTAATTTCTCTACTATGGTTGGAAATGCATGTGATAGGGTTTCTGCCCTCTTTTTCACATTTTAACTACATAAATGCTTAATGAAGTAAATTTATAGTTAATGAGCATTCTAAGGGTCCTGGTGTTGTGCTTTATTTATGGAGACAAATGATATGCTGGCAAAGATGGGACTTGAACTCAAGTCCCACCCCCCTACTTTGCAAGTGTACCAATGAGTTACAAGCCTGCGGGTTGTGGTTTCTAGATCTTAATTTTTTTTTTGCAGGTAATGCATCTTGATGCTGAAAAGGAGATGATGTCTCAGTGTGTTGCCCTTCTTGGCAAGTTTATTGCTGTACGTGAACCAAATATCCGATATCTTGGCTTGGTGAGTTGTAGTTTTATCATTTTAGTAACTCAATAAACTTACTAAAGTGGATATATGTCTAAACTTTGATGGGTGAATCTATTTGCTGTTGTATAACTGCGTGATTGAACATTGCAATTTTTTTGTTGCTTTGCTGCAGGAGAATATGAGTCGGATGTTGATGGTTACAGATGTGCAAGATATCATTAAAAGACATCAGGCTCAGATCATTACCTCGTTGAAAGATCCTGACATCAGGTTAACTTTGAGTGTGTTGCATTTTATGAAAATTTTATAGTTCTTGATGTGGTTTCTGATGCATATGACTTCTGTGTTTTCTACTTTGTTTCCTTTTGAGTATTTCATATGATTATAAAAAGAGGGCATCTTATCCACTAAACATGGCTCAGATGTATGCGTGGTGTTTTGGATATCTCGTGTTTATGAGGATAAAACTGATTGCGTACCCCTAAACGCCAACGGATAGTTTTTGAGGTTTTAGATCAATTATATTCTCAGATTTATTTAGCTGACTTCAAGTTTTCCCTACAGTATCCGTCGGCGTGCTCTTGATTTACTCTATGGTATGTGTGATGTTTCAAATGCAAAGGACATAGTGGAAGAACTGTTGCAGGTATAAATATATGCATTGAATATGTGGACTGACATTTTGATATGAATGTAGTTCACAATTCTATTGGCATTCTTTATTGGTCTACCAAGAAAAATGAGAGTGCACTGATTTTTATCTGATGTTCAGTATCTTAGCGCAGCAGATTTTGCAATGCGTGAGGAGCTGTCTCTTAAAGCTGCCATTCTTGCCGAAAAGTTTGCTCCTGACTTGTCTTGGTAAGGATCTTTTGCCATTACAAGCTATAGGGAAATGCTGGGCATAGTAGTTGTGAAAGCAAAATTTCTTTATCATTTGGATATACATTGAAGGAAACATGAACGGACAGGCTTTTGATTTTTAAGTCATAAACATCATTGGCTTTTGGCTCTAAAATGAATTGTCGATATGAATTCTGGCATGGCATTAAAAATTCAAACTTGGAAAGACACGTCTCCATGGCAAGCAACTGCCATAAAGAATCTGAAATTTCTTGCAATGCTGAGTAATTTCCATCCTTCTTTTATGGCTTTTCTCATATTCCTGCCCATATCTGTGCTGAACTAATAATCTACTTTCTGCAAGACAATATACTATCTTTTCTGCTTTATATTAGTAAAAGAAGATTTCCATCCCTGTGAAACTGAAATCAGTAGCTTGAGCTCATCACTCAACCATTTTTCACTGCTAGTTTAACATTGCTAGATTCCAAGTTGTTTGTTATTGATCAGAAGCAACCAAATACCAATTGTTGCTTGCACTTGTTTATCTGTGTATACTATTTATCTTGAGCACAGGTATGTGGATGTGATACTTCAATTGATTGACAAGGCAGGGGATTTTGTCAGTGATGATATATGGTTTCGTGTTGTGCAGTTTGTTACAAACAATGAAGACCTACAGGTAATTAAAATATCCTTGGTTTAAGCATAATAAATCTTGTTGATTATAGAGACCTCGATCTAGAGACTTTTCTACTGAAACTTGAAACATTTGATCAGCCTTATGCAGCAGCAAAAGCCAGAGAGTATCTTGACAAGCCTGCCATACATGAGACCATGGTCAAGGTGTGTAGTTTTGTACTGATACCTTTTGGCACTATTACTAGTTTGTAAATTACTCTGATATGAAAAGAGAGGGGGGGGGGGTGGGTGTGTTAGATATAGATGTCTGACTCGTTTTGGTATTGGTATGTGGGTGTAACAGGTCAGTGCATATCTCCTTGGAGAATACAGCCACCTTTTGGCCAGAAGGCCTGGTTGTAGTCCAAAGGAAATATTTAGTGTCATACACGAGAAGCTCCCTACTGTATCGTAAGAACACCTAACCTTTGCCTATCTTTTCTGTCACATCTATATTTTATTTTCACTTAGTCATTGATATGTTAGACAAATGAATGTGTCTGCAGAACTACAACCATTCCAATTCTTCTTTCCACATATGCTAAGATCTTAATGCACACTCAACCTGCGGACCCAGAACTACAAAAAATTGTCTGGGCAATATTTAGCAAGTGAGTTTTACTTTGCTCCTCTCGTCCTCTGTTAGGTTGTTATGTGTTGGTTATTCTGCGAACCTCAATAATTTTGTGTTCTCGTAGATATGAGAGTTGCATTGATGTTGAGATACAACAACGAGCAGTTGAGTATTTTGCATTAAGTAGGAAGGGTGCAGCTCTAATGGACATTTTGGCTGAAATGCCTAAATTCCCTGAGCGTCAGGTATATGCGTTTACTTACAATAATAGATCCAAATAAAGAAACTATTCTAGGTTACCACCTGCAAGCTCATCTCTGACTCTGATTAAGGGATTCAATTGCGGGCTATTGGAACTAACTTTTGTCTTTTCACTTGGAAATTCAGTCTGCATTGTTAAAAAAAGCTGAGGATGCTGAAGTAGATTCTGCAGAGCAAAGTGCTATTAAGTTGCGGGCACAGCAGCAAGTGTCTAATGCATTGGTTGTAACAGACCAACGGCCTGCTAATGGGGCACCTCAAATTGTTGGCGAGCTTAGTCTAGTAAAAATTCCCAGCATGAGTGATGATGTGGGTAGTTCTTGTCTATTATTCATGAATCCTAGTTTTTCCTTGGAAGAATGTATAAATGATTTCTGAGTTGCATTTGGGAATCTGTTTTTTGCTTAACTTGATAGCAGCATACTTCGGCAGACCAAGGATTGTCCCAGGCAAATGGGACTTTGACTACAGTAGATCCTCAACCTGCTTCAGGAGATCTCCTAGGTGATCTCCTGGGTCCACTGGCTATTGAAGGACCTCCTGGAGCTGTCCAATCTGAGCCAAATGCAGTTTCTGGACTGGAAGGGGTTCCAAGTTCAGCAGACTATGCAGCCATTGTTCCTGTAGGAGAGCAAACCAATACTGTTCAGGTATGTAGTTCTGCTATGGCATGTTTAGTTTATAGGAAATCTGAAACATGTAAAAACTTTGAAGTCTTTTCCCTTTCAGATTTGTTTGTGCCATTAATTGTGTAGGCAGGTGGATTTGCTTGAGCATGTTTTGATGTATAATGCAATGCCATTCAAGCAGGTTTAGCATAACTCAGCTGTAGTGCACTGGCAGATCGAACATGATTTGTATACCATTTTGATTCTTGCATTTGACAAGCTGAGTTTGTTCATGATGATTGCAGCCAATTGGAAATATCAACGAAAGATTTTATGCTTTGTGCTTGAAGGATAGTGGTGTTTTATATGAGGATCCAAACATTCAGGTATGAGTTGTTGTTTCCAAACAATTACTTCTCTTTGTTAGATGTCCAAGCCACTTCCCTTCATAGAATTTAAAGTTGGCCACACAGTTCTTTCAAAGCGTCTACAATAATTTCCCTGATTTTAGCATCAAATATCTTGCAGATCGGTATTAAAGCAGAGTGGCGAGCACATCAAGGACGTCTTGTCCTTTTCTTGGGAAACAAAAACACTTCTCCACTTGTTTCTGTTCAGGCTCTGATACTACCCCCTGTCCATTTAAAAATAGAGCTCTCCTTAGTACCTGAAACTATTCCTCCACGGGCACAGGTAAAATGCTTGGAATTGGTAACTGGCTGTTGATCACCGCGTGTCACCTTTTCATCATTATTGTTCCTTAATCATCAATTATTCTTAAATATTTCCTCTTGGTTGTATAGGTGCAATGCCCGCTTGAATTAGTGAATCTCCACCCAAGCAGGGATGCTGCTGTTCTTGACTTCTCTTACAAGTTTGGTACAAACATGGTACATAATATAGGAAATGTATTCCACATTGCTAATTTTTTAAATAGCCCGCTATGTTTATCATTTACAATTATCTAATTTTGGACTTTTTGTAGGTCAATGTCAAGCTTCGACTTCCAGCTGTTCTAAACAAATTTCTACAGCCTATTTCAGTATCTGCTGAAGAGTTTTTCCCACAATGGAGATCACTTTCAGGACCACCACTGAAGCTTCAAGAAGTAGTATGTATATTTTGCTCTCTTGTTCAAAACATGGCAGTTTTTTTTTGTTGGGCAGAAAAGTTCTTTCCCTGTTTGTTCCATGTGATTCTGATTTGATTCATGCTGATGAGTGTAGCTGCCTTTATACAACCTGATTGGTAGAGTGATGTATCAAGTCTTGGCACCAATTGATAAATATTATGGGCTTTCACACAAATGATTTGTGTGTGTGTGTATTCTTGCACAAGTTTGTTACACTGTTCCAGTATTAACTGTTACAGCTGCCTATAGAGTGGTATATCTTGCTTTCTCATTCATGTTAGCAAGGATGTGTCATGTAGGACAACTTTGGATGTGTGCCCACAAAGATTTCACAGTGAGCTGGATTTTGAAAATCGAGGATTTTAGGCCTAAATTAGGGTTTTTACTGTTGCTGTGGAAAGGGTCTCACGGTAAAGAAATAGAAGCACCTGGACAGAGAAAAAGGGAGAATGCTCGAGGCCACAGCTCTCTAACTGAATGAATTTCAAGTCCACCGACAACTTAGAGTACTTGAAAATAATCAAGTCTACCTATTACATCAGTAGGTGTCATTCTCAAGAAGAAGAAGAAGAAGAAGAAGCAGAAAAAGAAAAACCATAAATGACTGAAGCTCCTAGCCAATAGTAACTTCCTAAATAAGCGAATTTCTAAATAGTGTAATGTTCACATTACAAAGTAAGATGAATTCCTAGATAAACTAGGTTTACAAGAAATCTCAAAATCTAAAATTAAATTAAAATAATCTATAAATTCCTCTTGGTTGATCAATATGAAATGGTCGATCTTGCTTTTAGCGTATGTAGGGATCTTATCATTCATGGTTTCAAGGATATCTAAAATCTAAACAGCCAATCTTCGGTGCTGAAACTCGTCAATATTGTTAGTTGCAAGCACAATCGCCATTTATTATGTTGCTATTTCTGATCCCCTTGCATTGACTAACATGATCATTTTGTATTATTATCTTATTAATGGTACAGGTTAGAGGTGTTAGGCCATTGTCTCTCATTGAAATGACAAACCTATTTAACAGTTTGAGGTTGACAGTTTGTCCGGGGCTTGTAAGTGATTCTTTCTTCTTTTTTCTGTCCACTATCCTCATTTTGAGTTATATAAAGAGTTGTTCGCTGCTCTGTTTTCTGTTTTAGGATCCAAACCCCAACAACCTGGTTGCAAGTACAACTTTCTACTCAGAGAGTACACGGCCCATGCTTTGCTTGGTGAGTATATCTTTTATTATCTTTGTTTATTTGAGTTAATAAATGGTTTTGTAGTTCTATTTGCTGTCATAGAATGAGCATTTTGTATGGTGGATTTGTTAGTGGGTATCTAACCAGTGGGTCTCATTATCTTACCTGGTGTCTAGTTCTAGTCTGTTATTCCATAATAAGAGTTGAAAATAAATTCACTTGAAAGCTTTCCTAGGCTGCTTGATATAAACATTTGTAACTCTTTCCCACTTCACAATCGGTTCCTTCTTGTTAGTTTGAACTGCTCTTTGACAGCCTCTTTGTATGCAATATTTCAGATAAGAATTGAAACAGACCCAGCAGATCTAACGCAGTTGCGGATGACGGTTGCCTCAGGGGACCCAACACTGACATTTGAGTATGTATTTGATGTCCAAGCCTACAAGTCTGTCAACCCACACTTAAAACCATTTACATTTCTCAAACTTTTCCTTGTGCAGGCTCAAGGAGTTTATCAAAGAACAATTAGTTAGTATTCCTACAGCATCACGTCCACCTGCACCGGCACCACCAGCAGCTCAGCCAACCAGTACAGCAGCTTTGACGGATCCCGGGGCTCTGCTGGCTGGTTTGCTGTAACATTGAGGCGATTGATGTGTGAATTTGTTCAATATACACTTGTAAACTTGATTTATACTGTTGGTCCACCCATCTGTTCTCAAGAGGCGGATCAGAAATTCCATGAGCTAGGGCTGGCGGAATCAAGGGTGAGCCAATCCGCGAGCAGCTCAAGTATTCAAATTGAATTTCCATGGGATGGTCGGGATTGGTCGGGATTTTGAGATTCTCTTGCACTATTGTAATGTGCTTAGTGAGGTTTTTCTTTCTTCCTTTCATTTCTAAATATATTTTGGGGCGAGGGTTTCTTTGATTTCTTTTTTCCCTTGAAGAATCTTTACACTCCTTTCTCTTCCCAGTTTTACTGGATTGGTTTCTGGAGCACAAAAATTTGACAGCATTGTAAGATATTTTACATGAAGTAGAAACAGTTGTAATAGTTTGTATCTAATTGTCAATGCCTAATTATATTTATTCAACAAGAGTTATAGGCTTAAACTGAGATTAATGTTATTTATTCATATTTTGGTTCGTACCATTTTTTTTTTTTAATTATTATTATTCAGATTGTGTGCTCTTATGGTTGCGTCCCATTCTGAAGAAAACTCATTCTTGTACTGTTTACAGTCTGGCTGGGGGTTAATAATTGAAGGTTAAATATTGAGGTCAAGGGTGTAAGAAATTCATTAATTATTTTGTTTAGTGGCGTGTAAGAATTATTTGTAGTGACAATTTTACAATTTTTTTAATGATATTAAAATAAATATAATGAAAAAATAATAGATTTTGAAATTTATTGGCCCCCTCTCCCTTGTCAGGCTAATTGAATTTAATTTTAATGGTTAAATTAGTTTGTGTTTGGAATTTTGATTTGAATTCTAAATGAAATTTAAATTATAAAAAACAAGCAAGAGCAAATAGGAAGACTTTCTTATTTGCTGTATTAAAAAATAACCTTCAAATTTAGATTAGATGAAACATTTAAAAGAAGCAAGGGAAGCTTTGAGCAGCTAACGGCTAGTGAGACAATCTTCCTTCTTGTTTCGTCTCTCTCTAGCCTTCGATAATTGAGGGAGTGAAATGAGGGTCAAATGACAGGTAGATATCAAAATAGCTTCTTGAAGCGGGTTTTGAGAGACAAACATGCTCTGATTGTTCTTGTGTTTGTTTTGGGATGGATTTTGCTCAATCTTGAAGATGACGATGAACACTCCATTTGTCTAAGCTCCTTGTTGATGCCATGATGTGGCAGTTGGAATCCAACTTCACACAGAATTTAAAGAACAAAACTTCAAACATTTTTGCTACAAAATTTGAATCTAAATAACCAGGTAATTCAAGAACCAACCCTTCTTGGTTTACTGGAGGGTGGGATTCTGAATTAAAAGGAAAATTTCTTTTAATTTCATAGGTATTCTATTTCTAAACACGAATTCAGTTTTTGGACATAGTATTTTATTTTAAATATAAAAATTATAATAGATCATCAATTAAATTCAAATAACATCTGATTTGATTCCCATCATACCACAAGTATTAAACCTTTTCTCTGTTCTAAAAAATCTTCCAAACAAGATTAAAGAGGGTTAAATGTTAACCCCTTCAACACTAAACCAAATACATTACTAATGTCAAGACTTGAGTATTTTTACTGTTGTCGTTGAAAGCTGAAATGGGTTAAAGAAATCGGAACCCAAGTTCGCCATTTCCTTGAACTCCGGCGTGAAAATTATAAATCTGCTGTATATATCCATCCATGGCATACATAGTAACCTTTGCTACTTCATCTTACCTTCTAAGGGTTCTTTCTACGTTCACCAACGGACATGTAACTAGAAGGCGGCGGTGGTGCTCCTGAAAATGTGAGATTTCACGAAATTTTAACCGCAGCCTGCTAGCACAAAATTAGATGTTCGGATTGGTCTATTCATTTCTTTGGTATGGGCTTCTAGGCCTGTAGTTTTTAGTTCAACTAGTGTGGGCCGTGGGCCTGTATTGATTGGATCATTCATTTTGTAAGGAAAAAAAACAGAATTCCCGCCCTTTTGTAACCTCTTTGTTCTTTTAGTCAAAAAAGAAATGGAAAAAAAACCTCCCTCCTTTTCTCCCTACAGTATCCAAAATTTGCCAGACCTATACACAAAATGGGGTGGGTCTAATTTACATTTCAATACCATAATTAAATTCTAATAAATAGTGTCTTCGAGATTTGAGAAATTGGTTGGGATTTCGGAGGGCTCATTTAGAAGTCATGCAAGAAGAGCAACAGGATACTGTTTCTTTAAAAATGAGCCGAAAGAGTTGGCATCTTGCTCAATCATTCAGGAACGGTACTCAACTGGAAGCCAATAATTTTCGTCGGGAACAATGAGCGAAAAGAGATGCGGGAGATGCTATGCTAATGCTATATACTATAATGGGAATTTGCAATGTTTGTCTCTGTTTTTTTTTTTAAATAATAATAAAAATGTGAAGGTTATTTGATTTGTTTTTCTCATAATAATTATAGTACTCTGTATTTCCATGAATAAGTTGGTTGTTTTGTACGAAAAGGACTTGGCATGCTTGTAGTTAGTTTTCTACGGGGTTACAGGGGTTTTGCTCCTCTGATCAGGAACTCACCATTCATTATCTTGACAAGAAAGTCAGGGATGAACTAGTCTCTTGCACTTCACTTCACTTATGCTGTCAAAGATTTTGATCTTTATAATAAACATCCCTGGGAGATCTGGCCCATGTAGTTTGGAAGAAACAATGTGGTTTCTGAATTAGATAAGTTTTCTTTACACGACTGAAGAAGAGGAGTGGTAAGGATTGTAGAATTTCTAGGTGGTGGAACTTGACACGGAGAGGGGGCTGGTGACCTGATTAAAAGCGCTGATACGGAATTGCCAATTGGGTTGGAGAACAAGAAATCCCCTCACTGTGGGAAGTGGATGATGTATGAGTTTAGTCTTCTTGGACATTCAACAGATTATGCTTTGAGTCATTAAGAGTGAAGGACAGGGATAAGAAATCGTCAGAATCTGAGCCAGTAGCTGTTCTAACAAAACAGAACAATGAGAAGAGAATCAGAAGCAATTGCTAGTGGAAAAAAATTCAAGATTAAAGAAGCCTGAACCTTGTTCTGATGATGCCCCTGAATTTGAGGTTGCAAAATCTCATTGGGCCAACTCTGAATTACTAGTTTCAGATCCTCCTATTATAAAATTGACTAGAGATGATGTGGCTGATGAGATTTTGGGGTGCTTGGAGGGATCTAACAAGGCAACCATGACTGCAAAGGATGGAATTCTCTCTTACTAGTTTCAGATCCTCCGCCGGCTGAAATATTTCCTCCGCCCCTAGCTGGTATGTCGTAGAGCAGCTCACTTTAAGGAAAACTTCTTGAATAGGCCAATGTTTTATGGAGATCATGAGTGATACTTTTTAGCGTGGTAGGGTTACGAGGCAGAATCATAGAATGCACTTCATTATTAGTAAGAAGTTATTTACAACTCGTTTTCTGTAGAAAAAGTTTGCTGGTCAGCAGTCAACTTGTCGCCCCTAGTAATGCCATGTGAAATATTCCAGTAAAACTAGGCTTGCAGACCACCATATATTGTATTGTACATGACCAAACCCTAACATAAAAAACAAGATTTATTACAATTTTATAAGAGCTGAGACAGGCTTGAAATTTTCAATGTGTGGATCACACTAGACTCAGAGAGTTAAAATTCTGTACCTATAATAAAAAAGAAAAATTCCATCCTACGGGAAGCTGGGAAGGCACACTTCTTGATGAATCTTCAAGAAGAAAACACGTAAAAATTATCAAATTTAAACCGATCTCAAGAAAACTTGTGGTTGAACTTTGATTTATACAAGCAATGCAATCGGATAAGCACAAGAAAAAAGGCTTGCTTATCTCCTCTAATCTGGGAAAATATTTTAAGCTTGTGAAGTAATTCACTCCGCAAGTATGATTTTAAGAGTGCCAAATGGAGAGCCCTACATTAGCAAATTACCCCAGCTAATTCTTGAAAAATAAAAAAATATATATGTGATTTTCTAAGCTTCCGAACCCGAATGATTAAATGGGAGGGAACTTGCAATGACGCATCATGTGTGCCAAGTGCCAAAACATCCATTGCTAGAAAGGGATATCACCATGGCATTTTACAAAACCTTCCCTGGCTTTGACAATGATGAAGCATAAACTGGTTCATCATCATCTTTACTTAATAGTGCACAACCTCAGGGCAAGCCTGCTTCATGGGAGATTTTTCAACTGCGGTTCAATTTACAACCCCATCCAACAGAACACTGAAGAATCCCCGCATAACAAAAAACAAAACTTCATGAAACAAAAGCCAGCTACCGCCACTTTCGGCAATTGCCACACCTCCAGCTGCTGCTGCCTTCAACAGGTGAAGACTCCACCCAAGGAGAACAATAGCGGTGTAACATTAAGCCACATACATCACAAGAAAGATCAGGAGATGGTACCGAGTCCAAACACATCTTACATGGCTTTGTGTTAGGAGCAGATTCCAAAGACATGTCGCATGAAGTACCAAGTGTATGTTGCTTCTGGAACTCGTCCTCTGAAGCTGCATGAAACTGATTTTCATTGTTTCCCAAAACATTCCCAGTGGCATCAAACCCATCCAATTGGCTACCATCATCAGTTGCCAGCAACTCCGTAAACGAGAAATATGTCTGTGGCTCAAACGCCATATCCTCATAGTTTACATCTTCATAATCAAACACCATATCACTGTCAAGGCCATTGCCGGAAACATCCCATTCAGCACAAGACATCTCTTTGTTCACGTTGTTGTTTGTTTCAAGAAACATGGATGAATCAGTAGGGTAAAGATTAGACACAGAAATATCTTCAGCATCTCCTTGACGCTTCCCTTGTCTTCTGACTGGAAGCTTCTGCGGCCCTTGTCCAGCAATGTTCCGTTCAAAATCCACTCTAGAATTCTGCTCTGTAATTTGCTCAACTCTTGAAAGGGAGAAAAGAAGAGGATCATCATCCTGTACGTAAACATTCTCCACAGGAAACATTGGAGTAGTTGGCTCACAGTCTCTGGATTCAACAATAGTTCCAGAGTCAGCTCCTATTCCTTGCTCCCATGCTCTCTTTCGCGGCGTCAGAACCTCTGGCTTCTCATCTCCATAACCATCCCTGTAAGGACAATTTGGTGATTTTATCCTCCGACATTTGCAACACTTGAAGCCTATAACATCAGAGAGTTTTGACTCTTCAAGTTCAACAGCTTCGGCATGAAACCAATCTGCAAAAGAACAAAAAAAACATGTTTCATATAACAGAAACGAGCTACATTTTCTACTAAAGAGGAATGGCACCTATAATGAGCATAAGGCTTACTTGCACAAGTCTCGCAGTGGATATACATCAGATCACAGTTATATTCCTTTCTGCATAGATTACACTCTGGCATTAACCGTTTTCCATTTGGACTGCCCCTTGATAGAATGTTTTTATATCTGAAATCAATGCCTGTATCCTCGTTGTTCTTCTTCCTCCATATGATGCCCCAATTACGTGATCTACTTTCAGTTTTTGTTGCCTTCCTAGATGAGGAAATAGCTTGTTTCACTTCAGAGCCACTAACCTGGGTCCTACTTTTGGTTTTTGTAGCCTTACTAGAAGTAGAGGTAGCTTGTTTCACTTCAGAACAACTCTCCTGGGTTCTGACAGACATAAATGGTTGATTATGAAGTTTAATCCTGGTGCTTTTCATGACTGTCACTGCATTATGATGTTCTTGCCATTGCAAGGGCAAGGGGCTGGTTAGAGATTCATTCCTCTTTTCATCATAAATAACAGCTCTGGCACTGTAGCATCGCTTGCAAATGATTGAAAACTGAGCTTCCTCGTTTGTATAAATTCTTGAACTTACAGTACAGGCTTGATGACAGTAACCTAACCACAATATAACCCAAAAATGGAATCGTTAGTGTGATATTCAAAACAATCATACTCTTTCAACTGCTTATATAAAGGAAAAACAAAAGAGCTAAAAGGCAGCTTAAAGTCCCCAACAACGCACAGCATGTTTGTCAGTTTATAAACTATCCAAGAAAAATTTCAAAAAAAAAAAATAAGTTCATGTTTTGTTTTGTCAGTTAAGAATATCAACTTAGTTATAATCATACCTTGGCAAGAACTGCACGTGACCGTATCCCTGAAAATCACACCATCAAAAAGAATAATAAGCAGTGAGCTTTTTCTCCCAGTATGACAATTGCTGTGAATTTAAAAACAAAATCAGAATTAAGTACAGAATATTACCTAATTAAAACATCATATTGACATGAAGCACAAGAGCAACTGTCCAACTTATCTCTCTTAGAGGCAAGATATGAAAATATATCCCTGCGAGAATCTTTCAATTGTCTTCTTTGCAACACAGATAACTCATTTGAAGGCTTCTTGGCTGAAGGTGGAACGACTTCATCTAAGCTTTCTTCAAACTCTTTGATCAAATATAAAGGTACGTGCATTTCAGAAAACCAATACTTATCCTTTCCATTTTCACTTTGCTCGATTTCAATTATATTCTTCATGATGCGGGAAGGAAGATGCTTTTGGTTCCCAAAAGCAATTCCATACCTAGTCTTCTTTTCTTCAATTTTCTTATCACAGATGACAGCATTTCTAAAAACAGATGACTCGGTCTCCGAACCTTTTCCATCCTGGAGGTTCTGCTCTGGACGAACAAGATCACTCCATCTAACATGAAAGTCTAGGTATCTGACCTGATGAAAATTCCAATAGCATTTTCACAAGTTAGACAACCACAAACTATCACAGACAAATTGCTGTTAGGCTTATAGACAGAACATACCAAACAAAAGAAGAAGCAAGAAACAGAATATCATATCAAACCTGAAGTGCAAGTTGTGATGCATTATTACTCCTTTCAACTGCAGCTCTCCAAACCAACTGTCTGCTTCTATTAGGAATCTCCAAATCATCAGTGTAATGGATCCCAGAAATCTTTCTCGAGCCACCTATGACCAAAAAAAATCACAAAATTACTCTTAACTCCGTTTAAAACAATTACTTAATGCAACTAGCGTACAGCTGGATATTTCAATAATATGTATAAGCAAACAAGAAAACAAGTATGGTTGAATTATTTATTTATTTATTTATTTATTTATTAGTAAAGGGATGATGAAAAGAATACCTTGCCTAGCTGCCCTTCTAACCATTGACTGAGGCAAGATTGCTTTATTAAAAACAAGTTTTAATAGCTTCCCTCCTCGCCACCAGACAAAACTTTTGTCATGGCAACCATCTGCTGTAGTATCAGTCACCCCAGAATGTTTCTTATGTCGTTTCCCATTCACTCTTCGTCGGTGAGCAGTTCCAATACTGATTGCAGAACTTTGGGTCATTGGAGATTCAACCAACCAATCGTCCATTGCCTTGACCCAGTCCCCAGAAAGAGCAACAAGACGGGTGTTTTCCTCAAGCTGAAAATAAACACCAGGGGATCACATAAACCAAGGTGAGTCTGACATACATTATGATAAATAAAAAAGGCATTTAGCACACATAAAGGGGGGCTCAAGAAATGAACAGCTGTCCCATGCTTTACTAGGCTGAAAACAGGGCCGGCTTAGTGACCACACATCAATTGAAGACTTACTTCAAGCAATGGCTGTTTTATTGCGCTATAAGTTGAAGCATCTTCTACTTGCCTACGCCACAGTTTTCGGTGACTTGCACTCAGAAAGGGACCAGTTGTAAGACCACATAAAACCTCCCCCATGTATAGAATGTACGTTGATATGCTAGAAAGACTTCCCTCTCCATTCAAAATTGGGCGAAGTCCACTGATCACCTTCAAGGCACCTTTAGTAGCAGTCAAGGCAGCTGAGTTTAACATGCATCCCCTTCGATTGCTGGAGGGCAGCTTGCAAGAATAACACCAACCACACCTCTCTCTTGGCACTTCCACAAGCTTTCTTTCAGAACTTGGCCAGAAAAAACGAGAGGCTGCTGTTGAAAAAGCTTTTGCTTGCAATAAAATGTCAGTAACAACTTTCCTTCCATTGCCTGATTTATGAGTCTCTGTGCGGCTTTCCTCAGATGAAAGAACATTGAGATTAACAGCAGCGGAGGCTGCAAAATCTCCATGCATGTAGTGATTTATGTATGCATGTGGTTTGAAAAAAGTTCCCACATAAGAACAATTGTTTGTTGAATTTCGAACCCTTTGAATGCCTTGATGATTCCCTTCCTTGTTTTGAGAAAACACAGAAGCTGGTAAACAAGTACCATTTCCATTCTCAATACGACTGCCAACACTGTTTGCTGATGTGCAAGTGGCAAGTTCCATTGCACTTGATCTGTGAACCAGGCTTTGCTGGGTTATATCAGATGGATCAGCTAACTGGTTAACTGATTCAGTAGACTCCAGTTTAATCTGCTCATGCGGCTTCATTCTCATAAGATGGAAATATCCTGTTCTCGACACATCACCATCGCTCACAATGTACTGAGGACCAGCTTGAATTACTGCATCAAGAGAGGTTTCAAGACTTGGAATTGCTACAATATCTGTATTGCTTCCATTTACACTAACTGCATTCTCAGCCACAACATTGTCTACAACTTTACGGCTTTCCTCACGAGGAAGAGATAGAGCAGAAAGTTTTGCATCTTCCTCAACAGATGCAATATCGAAACCTCTTCCTGTTGTTTCCAACAGTGAGAATGCACTTTGTGGCATGTTCCAGTGTTGTGCAATTGCCTTGCAAATCTCTAAGTATAGTGATCTATGTTGCATGGATTCGGAAAGTGCTTGCAGGACCTTTTGGATGTCCATCTGATTGTAGTATCTGAAACACGGTTCTCCACTTGTAGACGCTTTCAGCCTGGGAAAAAAAAAACAAGAGGAAAGATATGAACAGGAAATCAATAAACTTGAGAAGCATTTTAAAAGACAGGCACTCACAGTAATAAAACAGAACCTAAGAACAATTTTGACCACTTAAAAGACACTTGTTTTGCAAACAAAGTGAAGCTTCATGGTGCATTCCATATAATTGGAAAGAAAATAAACAGAGGCAGCTAATACATACACAAGTAAGTGATCACAAGTACCCAAGAAGACTTGCTCATACAAATCAATTCCAAATACTTCTGCTCCTCTAAGTGATGTTCCCATTGTAATAGTAGGTCCCAACTTGTTGATGGTGCACTCCGGACAATACCATGGACCTTCAGGTATATACATTTTGACAACGCCTATACATCTTGAATGATATGATGAAGGGCACCCATCACAGCAAAGTAAGGTTCCATCCAAGCCACAAAGGCGGCATTCATCCCCATTCCCATCTACATCAGCATCAGATACATTCCCATCCCTTTCAGCACCTTTGGAGGCCAGGTACATTGAATTACTGAAAGACTTGCTGCCTTGGCTTTCAGCAATGATATTCATGGCCTCCCTATCCTTGCAAGCTGAAGTCTTGGAATATCTGGGATGAACCCTTCTTGGTCCATGTCCATTATCAGGAAGATTGGTTGTAACAGTATCTGGATCTATACCAAATTCTGACTCTTCACGTACATCAACTTCAGCTCTTACATCTGCTGAGTCCAAAACATCATCACATAGGATTTGCAGAATCATCAGCTTCCTACCCACTGGCAAGGAATAATACTCTCTTTTCCAAAGATTATCATAAAATCCTTTCCACTCAGATCCCTTCACATATCCCATTATTGTAAAATAATGGACCAAATAAACAGTCCAAGTAAGTGAATCAAGAAAGCGCCAATCCACGCTCCTGCATACCAGAAGTGAAACATAATTCTATACATTAATGTTGAGTAGAAAACCAAAGACGACATCACATACAAAAACAGTCATACACAGGAAGGGGAATTAAGAATACATGACAGAATTGCCTAAGAATACATGCAAGAGCAATACCCCATCAAAACATCTCTTTTAATGACAGAAAGAAAGCAAACTCCCATTCCACTGGAAGAATACCAAATTTATTATCTAGTCATTTAGTTGTCCCCCTGAGTGATTAAAATCTTTCAGAGATTGTGGAATCTATTACAAAATTGCCATAAAATCCCCAGTCATTTAAGAACTCTAATATGCAAATTAAGTATCAATATTTCTATATATACCTCAAGCATTTCGATGCAAGCTCAGAACCATCTGAAGAGAGTGCTTCAAGATGACGTCTCAATGCCCGCATCAAAGCAACATGAATGGCATCCAACAACGTGTTCTGAGCAGGGCAATTTACCGCCCCCACTAAATCATCCAGTGTGAATGGGCTCAAGAAAAGACGGATATTAAATGACCTCAAAAACGTGTACACTGAAAAGAGATGTGAGACATACTCGTCTGGCACACCTATACTCGCTGACGATGAAGGCAACTGAGGTGGTGGAATAACTGGAGTCTCCACTTCCATTCCCAAATCCCCATCCCGCACACACTCACATGAATCACTCGAGGAGTCTGCATCATCCTCAACTTGAACCCCACCATTCTCAACCATCAACGCAACACTCACCGATGGTTCAACCTTAATCACCTCCGTTTTCAAATCCACCACATCCTTCTCCGCTTCCTTCTTCCTCTTCTCACTCTTTTGCAAAACAAATTCATCTAGCTTGACCCTCCTAAAAAACAATTCATCATCAAAATCATCATCCCCTAACAATATCTGACGCAACTCACCACTCTCTAAATCCTCGCAGTCCCCATCCTCATAATCCACCCTATACAACCCAGTATCATAATTCACTATCTTCCCCAAAAAAATCCCACTGTCAAACTCTTTCAACACATACCTACCCACTAATGGCTTCCATCTAATATCCAAAGCTTGCTTTTTCAAAGCATTAGCTATTGATTTCATCTCTTCACTTTCTTCCTCGTTTGGCTTCCGCTTTCTCGGTCTACCTCTACCCCTTTTCTTCACCTCCATAGACTCCATTATGGAATCAAAGTCGGATCTAACCAAACCCTAAATCCACTTCAAAATCCCTGAAAATTCAAAGTAAATATCACTGGATCACAGATTTGAAAGAAAGGAAAAACCTTCAATATAATACTCGACTCTGTCTCCTCGTGGATCTAAATTTCATCCAGATCCCTGCCAAAAAATAATCAGAAATCAAGAATTAGAAGATAAATTTGATGCTCGTGTGTGTGTCTTTGCATCTGCGGAGAGAGTGAGGTTACCTTTTTAGGTTTTGGTGGTCACCATTGAAGGCGATTCCGAGGAATTTTCGAGAGAGAGAGAGAGGGGTGCCCTAATAAGAGAGAAGGACGGCATCCCTCTGCTACGAAATAGTGACTAATAAAAAAGACCCATATCGGGCTACGTGTGTGACTCAGATCTGAGTTTAACTCGTCTGAGTTGTTTTGCACTCGGGTTTTCCTTTTATATTGTTTACGTGTTGACGTGGATTATTTTTCCTTTTTGTAAATTAGAGAATTTGAGGGAAAGGGATTGGTATGGTGTAGGTAGCCTTCTGGAAAAAGTGTACACCCTCACTCTTGTTTTTCTGGTACGTTTTTATACTTTGACTTTTTTTTGTAATGATACCATGGGAATTTCTACTAGTTGACTAAAGGATAATATTGAAGAAAACGTATGTGAAATGGTGATATATAATTAATTTAGTTTAAATTATTGGATGAAAGATACTTAATGATGTGTAAATTTAACAAAAAAAAAATTAAAAATAATAATTAATGATTTAATATTTATGTTTATAAGATAGATAATTATATAAAATTGTAATCTTGCATACATGAGAACTTCAATAATTTTTTATATATATATTTTAAATATTATTGTTGAATTTATATGAATGAAATAAGTAATTTTATTATTTTATAATTAACCATCATAAAATATTTATTAAAACCATGACTTCTTATCCTTTATAATAAAATAAATGATAAATAATAATCATATCAAATTTATTCTTAACTTTAAAAGATTTTTTAGCAATTCATGTTATAAGGTATTTTCATATCGGTTTTCGTATATCAGGACTCTCAAGCACCCGAGCGGGCCCATTAGTTGAATCGTACCATGACTCACAGCAAAAGTCAAAACAATCACACGAGATCTTTGTACGCGCACCTGTAGACAATACTGTCCTGCCAGTTAAAATGCTCAAGCCACCATCCATCTGAATATTTGCTTGTGACTTGTAAATTTAAAACAAGCGAGAATTTTAGAATCCACTCGTTAAGATGAGTTGACGCGGAGTTTTGTCCGATTCAGTTACTTAAAAGATCAAATTAAGGTACAAGCACTTGTGTTTTTATTCAACTTACCTCAAAAGGCTCGAACGAGACATAAAAATTGCGTGGGTTGGCGGGAACATCTTCCACGTAATGACACTACCGCCAGGATTTTTAAATATGATTGGAAAAAATGGTGGTACCGAGGATGCCATCCAAACGATTTTTCAAAAAAAACAAATTGAATTTAAAAAATATTTTTTTATATTATTTTAATATGTTAGTATTAAAAATTAAAAAATATTATTTTGATATATTTTTAAATAAAAAAATCTTTAAAAATTAATAATTACCATACTATATAAAATATATACTATACTCAATCTGAGATTAATCTGATCTAAATTTTTTTTTTAGTTTAACGTGGGTGTCCGGGTCAGTTTGCGCGCACCTCGACTAATTCCACGGGCCCTGAAGTTAACGACCGTGTAAGCCTCCAGTGGCCATCATATGAGCAACCACAGGGCTCGAACCTGAGACCACAAAGGAAGCAAACCTCTTGATCCAAAGCTTTTACTACTGGGCCACCATCTAGATGGTTAATCTGATCTAAATTTTAGATGATAAATTATAGGAGATTGATCCACAAATTAATATTATAACTGGAAAAAAAATTATTTTAATAAGAAAACAAATTCAATCAGGATAAAACTTAAATAAGGTAAAAACAAGTTCTGGATCCGTAAATTAATTAATAGATCATTTAAGCTTGACAGGTTTTATAACTATGAGTATCATGGCTAAAGATGAAAATCGTTAACATGGTCAGAATTTTTATTTGACATTATATTAATCACTTGCTATACACACAGTACATGTGATTATGTTAGTGTAGTGTTAAAGTTACTGGCGATATTATTCAAGCAATGAAATTTAAATTAACCTGCCTGATACACAATTTTTATGGTAACCGGTAAGGATTACTGAATCATCCTTTTTTATTGAATTCCAGGCAAGTCAGATGCATCTGAACAGATGTTATATTTCAGTTTTTGTTTTCATGGTCTATCTATTAATTAAAATTTAACTGTTAAAAAAAAAAACTCTCAATCAACATTCAAAGAGCAGGGTGGCTATTGTTAAGTAATATTTATCTAGTTTTATTTATTAAGGGTAGAATAGTATTTTCAGTTTAACCTATATATAATTTCTTTGTATTTAGGTTAACTTAAGCACTCATAATAAACATATTATTGAGAATTCTAGCCTCCTTTTATGTTTGATCTGAATTACTTTAACATGGTATCAGAGCCTAGTTGATCGAACCCTTGGCTTGTTAATTTTATGGAACTCGCTGCCCTTGTAGAAATCATGTTCACCAATGTCAAAGCCACTGCTCGTATCAAAATCGTTATCATCATCCA